>LSQX01215365.1_pt2 | contig 17305 bp, 13 predicted proteins | sample 654561 | NCBI WGS metagenome assembly LSQX01 (sample SAMN04489861, study PRJNA283612) | anaerobic digester metagenome | isolation source: 4 biogas reactors fed with cattle manure at either 37C or 55C with and... | place: Denmark: Kongens Lyngby | collected 2014
ATGTGGAAATTGGCGTTCCCAGGCAGCGCGACCCAAGGCTTTTAATTTGTCAGTGTTTATCAGGGAGCATCAGTGGTTCCAAGGGTCGTTGTGTTTGCACCAGTTCATCGAACCCATTGCAGTTAAACAAAAAGCTTCATTTGGTTGTGGCTATGGCGCACTGTGTATAATGGATTCTTTATCCAGAAAGAAACGACAGGACAGTAATTTTATGACTATAGAACGCGTGTGCGTATATGCATCGAGCAGCAATACCATCGATCCCATTTATAAAGAGGCCGCAGCCGAGCTGGGCAAGCTTCTGGCACAAAACAATAAAACAGTGGTCTATGGCGGTGGCAGTGTGGGGCTCATGGGCGAATGTGCCCGAGCCGTTCATGCCCATGGCGGGAAGGTGACAGGGGTCATTACCGATAAACTGGTGGATCTGGAACTGGCCTATAAAGAAGCGGATGAGCTGATTGTCACTTCCACCATGAGTGAGCGCAAACAGATCATGGCTGAAAAAGCTGATGCCTTTGTCGCCTTGCCGGGAGGGCTGGGCACTCTGGAGGAAATCATTGAGGTCCTGGTTCTGAAACAGCTGTGGTACCACGAGAAAGCCTGTATTTTTCTGAACACGGGAAATATCTATGCTTCCCTCTTCCGCTTCTTTGATGATCTGGAGAAAGCCGCTTTTTCTCCCGCTTCCCAACGTCGCTTTTATACCATATGTGATACGCCTCAGGAAGTGATGGCCTGTCTGAATAATTATGCACCGGGCCCGGCTCATGACCGGTGGTTTTGAGTCAAGGGTATTTGAAGGCATGGCGTTGATCTTGCCATACTAAGCGACGTGAGCGTCGCTGTCTTTTCCCCACAGGCCCGGGCGCCTGGGAAGACCCGCAAAAGCCCCCATTCAGGAGTAAATTGTTGAAAAGCTCTGAATCTTCTCTTAAAAAAGAATTGTCCCTCACAGTTCTCATGGTGGTGATGTCTTTGTTTTTTGTGTCAGGTGCCTGCTCTCTGGTTTATCAGGTTGTCTGGACAAGAAAACTCGCCCTTCTCTTCGGGGTCACCTCCCATGCGGTGAGCACTGATAAGCAGGCTTTTGGCGGTCCTTTGTGGCTTCTTGCCGGAGCAACGGCCTTATGCGGTTTCTGCGGTCTGGCGGCGGAAGTGATTTATACGCGCCTTCTTGCCATTGTCTTTCTCGGGACAACTTATGCTTTCACAACAATGCTCACAGCCTTTTTGTGCGGCATCGGTCTGGGCGGCGCCTTTGCGGCCCTGCTTCAGCGTCGCCTGCACAAGAAAAACGCTTTTCCTCTTGCCGGTGTGATTCTCGGACTGGCTGCTATCAGCCTGCTTTTGAGTCTCCCCTGGCTGGCGGGCCTTCCCGATCGTTTCATGGAAATGCAGCGCAGTTCGGGGCTCGCCTGGGATGCAACGTTGCGGGCTACCTTCTTCCTGGCCTTCCTCACCCTGTTTCCCTTCACCTTTGCTTTGGGTGTGTCCTTCCCGCTCATCATCGGTGTGGGCGGATTATGGCGTTCTTCCGTAGGGAGTCTGGTAGGCCTCATGAACAGCTCCAACACTCTGGGCGGCGTTGCGGGCGCCATTGCGGGCGGTTTTTTCCTGCTGCCACTATTGGGCAGTCAGAGCAGTCTGCTGCTTCTCGGATCTTTGTTGATAGTCGGGGCACTGCTTTTGATTGTGAGTGCCCCAGCGGTTAAAACGACATCCAAAGGCGTGATGGCTCTTGTGCTTCTTCTGGCATTTGGAGCCACTTTCACCATCTTGCCCGCTGATGTGAATCAGGCATTGAACAAAGGCTATATGCCTCAGGATCACCAAGTCCTGTACATGAAAGAAGGAGCGGAAGGTACTGTTGCAGTGAGCGGTCCTGCAGATGCTTTGGAAGGGGAAGACCGGGTTCTCTGGATCAACAGGGTTCAGGCGACCACCTCCATTGAGCGCGGTGTGAAGATGAACCGTTTGCAAGGGGTTCTTCCCCTCCTCTTTGAAAAGGAATGCGACCAGGTGCTGTTCATGTGCTTCGGTTCCGGCATCACCTGCGGTACTTTGGCCCTCTCCCCTTTTGAGCGTATTGATGCCGTGGAGATCTCGCCGGAAGTGTTGACAGTGGCCCCTTATTTCGATAAGGACAATCTGGGCGTTCTTTACAATCCGGCTGTATCTTTTCATATTGACGATGGTCGTAATTTTCTTTTGCGTACGGACAGAAAATACGATGTCATCACTTTTGAACCCATGCCCCTGGCCTTGGCGGGTGTATCCACCTTCTACACCTCAGAATACTACACTCTCTGCAGAAAACATCTGACTCCAGGCGGCATGGTATCGCAGTGGATACCCTTGCACAGCAATGACCCCGAACTGGTGCGCTCCCTCGTGAGTACTTTCATAGCGGCTTTCCCGGAATATTGCGCCTTTTTCGTCAATGCAGATCTTTTTCTCCTGGGTGCCGAAGAACCCTTGAAGATGCACTATGCCCGTGCGATGGAGCGGCTGCAAGATCCTGTGCTGGCTGAGGCATTGGTAAAGTCCGGGCTGGGCGATCTCAGTGAAATCATGTCCTGTTTTCTCTTTGATAAAGAGGCATTGGATCGTTATGCGGCCGGTGCCCGGATCATGGGAGATGATCGTCCCTGGGCGGAGTTCATGGCTCCCCGGCTCGTCTATGCCCGTCGCGTCCCTGAAGCCGTGGATACGCTCCTTCCCTTCATCAGCAATCCTCTCGATCAGATCGTTCCGGAGAGCATCACTGTGGAAGAGCGGGAAAGTCTGGAAAAGCGGCACAACTCACGGCTTCTCGATTTTCCCGCATTGAAGGAATATTATGGCGGAAGCATGCTGGACGACAAAGCCGCCGATGCTTTTGTCGCCTCCCTGGAGGTGGATCCGAATAATTTGAATGCACGTTATTATTTGAAAACTATTGTGCTTGCTCAAGGAAGCCGCTTTCTGCAATGGGGCGAATTTGAGCGGGTTGTCAATCTTTGTGATAAAGCCCTTCGCTTCATGCCGACCGATGAAGAACTGAAAGAACTCCAGAAGCAAGCAGAGCTTCAACTCAACTCGTGAATTTACGGAGTATGAGCCTCAAGAAAAACAAGAGTCATGACTGAAACCTCCTCCCCGAGAAGATGTAAAGCCAAGAAGCTTTTCAACCGATATGTTGCGGTGCTGGTGCTGGTGTTCATCTTCCTGCTGGCTCTTGTTTTGCTTGGAAAGGGGATTTACAGCTGTCATCAGTCATACCGGGATGGCGCCCCCTCCCCTTCCAGAGAACAGGTTCCTGTATATACCGGCCGCTGTTCGAGCCTGGCTGGAGGGCCTGTACAGGTCTATTTCACAGAGCCCGGCCGGGAAGGACAACCCCTGTTGCTGCAGGCTCTTCTGCATCTCATTCATTCCGCTTCAAAACAGATCTGCTGTGCCTTCTATGATCTTGAAAGTGAAGAGGTCGCTCAGGCTCTCATATCCCGACACCGGCAAAGGGTGCAGGTGGCCATTGTCACTGATTCAGATTATTCCCGACGTAAAGCCATTCAACAGTGTATTGAGGCGGGGATCCCCGTGGTCTTCGACGAGAGCAATGCCTTCATGCACAACAAATTCTGCATTATCGACGGGCATTATGTGTGGACTGGTTCAACGAATATCAGCCGAAACGGCTTCTACAGAAACAACAACAACGCCATCCTGATTCAGTCTCCGGAATTGGCCGTTAATTTCATCAATGAATTTGAAGAGATGTATCTCCATCGAAGTTTCGGTGCCATGTCTCCACAAAATACTCTTTACTCCAGGCTGCATGTGGGGGAAATTCCTCTGGAATGCTATTTTGCACCCGAAGACCGGGCGGCTCACAGAATTCTGGAATATATCAACAGCTCCAGGGTTGCCATTGATTTCATGGCATTTTCCTTCACTTCCGTACCCATAGCCGAAGCCATGGCAAGCCGTATTCGTAATGGCGTTGACGTGCGGGGTTTGTTCGAACGCAGCCAGACCGGAAATTCCTACAGCCGCCATAAATTTCTGGCCGAACAGGGTGCCACTGTTTATCTGGACAATAATCCGAAGAACATGCATCATAAAGTGATTGTCGTTGACAGGCTGCATGTGATCACAGGCAGTTATAACTTCTCAAAGAATGCTGAGACCCGGAACGATGAAAATGTTCTGATTTTGTCAAGCCCGGATGTGGCGGCCTGTTATATCAAAGAACTGGAAAATCAGCTGCCTTAGCCCCGAAGCTTCACGCCTCATCATCCTTTCCCTCAATATCCAGGTCTGAAGCCTTCGTCACCAGATCATAGAGTTCTGTTCTTATGGGACGGACCTTTATGAAAGATCCGATCTCCAACTCTTTTTTGCTTCTGATGAAAATAAGACCGTCCACCTCCGGCGCTTCCGAAGCGCTCCGCCCTGTCCAGCATTGACGTTCTTCATCAAAGTCCTCAACCAGAACCTCCAGTATCTTGTCTTCCCGATTCATATTGAAAGCTTCTGTGATATAGACCTGTGTTTCCAGAAGCTGGTTGTAACGGCGGAGCCTGGTCTTCGCACCAACCTGATTTTCCAGGGTGGCGGCCTCCGTGCCTTCTTCCGGGCTGTAAAGAAAAGCGCCGAGCCATTCAAAGGACAGTTTTTCCACAGCAGAGATGAGAGCTTTGTGATCTGAGTCTGTTTCGCCGGGAAACCCGATGAGCATGGTGGTACGCAACGTGATGCCGGGAACCTTTTCGCGGATATACTCTATGAAGGCCGGGATATCCATGGAGTGGGCCGGGCGGCGCATGGCCTTCAAGAGACGGGGAGATACGTGCTGTAAAGGGATATCCAGATAGGGAACGATTTTGGGCTGTGTTGCTATCTGGTGGAGCAATTCATCAGTGATTCCTGCGGGATAACAGTAGAGACAGCGGATCCAGAACTTTCCCGGCAGCTTGCAAAGATCGGCCAGTAATTGGGGCAGCCTGTAGTCTTCATAAAGATCCCGGCCATAGGCTGTACAGTCCTGGGCCACAAGATTGAGTTCCCGCACACCGGAAGCCAGAAGCTCAGCAGCCTCTTCCAGAATACTTTCCTTCGTCCGCGAATAGAGTTGGCCTTTAATAGCCGGAATAATACAGAAACTGCAACTGTGATCACAGCCGTCCCCTATCTTCAGAAAGGCATATGGTTTGCAGTCAAGCCGTTTCCTGTATTTTTTCTCAGGGCGGAGGGGCTGATGGTCTGAATAGAAATTTTCGGAGATTATCTCGCACAATCTGTCCAGGTCGTCAATACCCACCCAGGCGTACACTTCCGGTATTTCTTCCGCCAGTTCCTCTGCGTTTCGCTGGGAAAGACATCCTGCAACATAAATGCGTTCAGGCTCATTCTCAGTTTTTTGATGAAAAATCCAACGGAGGATGGATTCAATGGATTCTTCTTTGGCATCACTTATAAAGGCGCAGGTGAAGATAACCAGTGCATCCAAAGGAGGGAACATGGCTTGTTCTGGAAATTCGGGGCAGGCAATGCAGGTGTCAACACCCATATATTGCTCAAGAAGTCCGGCAAAGTGTTCGGCATCGGCCGTATTTTTGTCACAGCCCAGAACGGTGATACCACATGTGAAGGAAGCGGGGTTCATTATCTTTGATCCTGCATTGGTGATAGTGAAAGAAAAGGCGCAGAGAAAAAGTTGACTGTTTTACTCTGCGCCTGAAAAGCTCAGTCAGATGGGATCAGGAGACGTCGGGCACGAAGCGCCACAGTACTGCACCGATGACTATGAGAGCCACGGAGACAGCCAGAGCGACTTGCAAGCCTTTACGGATGGAGGTTTTCGCTGTGTAATTTCCGATAATGGGAGGAACGACAATACCGCCGAAAAGGCCGATGGCAAAGAGAAGGCCGAATACGCTTCCAGCCGTACCCTGGGCAATGGCATCGGTCTTGCCGAAACAGACGCCGATCAAGGTCGGGAAAATGGGTCCGAAGGCGAAGCCAGCCAGCAGAGTTCCGAAAACGCCTGTGGCCGGATTGGGCGCAATAATCATGAGTCCAATGGCCACAGCAGCCAGCAGTCCCAGAGCGGGAACGAGTACGGCCGGATCAATACCCGTAAGGAAAATGGCTGTGATCAGACGGGCCGCCATGAGAGCGATCCAGAAACCGCTGAGATAGCTCGTGGCTTTATTGTCGGAAAAATCGAGATCTTTCAGATAGGTGGAAACAAAGCCGGCCATGGAAGACTCCAAGGCGATATAACAGAAAAGAGCCAGGCCGCCAACCAGTACAACGGGATTGGTGAGAAGGCCGATGGCTTTGACAACATTGAAGCCCTCTTCAGGAACGGGCAGCTGCTTCATGGTTAAAGCAACAAGAATAATGGGCAGAAAAAGAATGATACCGATGAGTCCCACAGTCTTTTTATAGCCCAGGGCATTGAGCAGCAGTGCAATGATCATGGGAGTGATAAAAGCGCCGAAGCCGAAGAAAACATTCAGAAGGTTGGAGGCCCGAGGGGCATTCTGTCCATCAAAGAGAACTGTGGGCCCCAGTGTATTGCCCACGGTGTTGGCGCACATGGCCGCAATGCCCAGCACCAGACAGGCAATGAGAGCGGTCGTGTAATTACGGGATGAGGCCAGGACGAAGACACTCAAGCATGCCAGCGCAAAGCCTATGAGAGCGACAATGCCATAGCCCACCGTGTCGGTGAGGGGGCCCACAATCAGCACGGCCACCAAGCAGGTGAACATCATGGCTGAAATAAGGCTGCCCACTTTCGTGTCGTCAATGTTGAGCGTTTCCGCCAGCTTCAGCTTTACACTTCCCAGAATGGAAAAAAGAACACCCAGAGTAAAGACGCCGGAGAAAGCTACGAAGGAAGGTCCGGTAAACATGAAGGCTCCTCTCTTTTTTGGCCCATTCCTGTTTTTGCAGGGCCTGTTGATTGTCAAGTACATTCAAGGTGTCCCTGTACCTGGAATGTCAGTATATCCTATATTAAAGAATTCATGACTCTGTTGCAACTTACTGATCATTGCCGCTTCGTTGAAGGGCTGGATCGCAGATATTTCTGAGGGGACATTTTTCAGTCAAATGCTTCTTGTACAAGGCGAAGAAAGTATAAGGATCGCAAAATTCCCAGGATTCCTGCCCGTGTCTTTGCCGGATCTGATCAATCACTTTTGACATGGTGGAAGGCGACTGGAGAATCCATCGGAAAATAAGGAACTGGGGTTTTTCAGGCCTGGCAAAACTCGCCATGAGCTCAGCCGCCTTTTCAGGGTGTCCGGGATCAGGGTAAATGTCATAGCTGTGCCGCAGAAATGGTGTGCCGTCCACCAGTTTTTCTTTCATGCCCAGTTGCATGCCCACACCATTCGGAGAGAAGCGTGCATAGGCCTGCTGGATGCGCAGGGGCATGTCCCCGTGAAAACCATTGATCACAAATCCGGTAATGGAATAATCCAGACGTTCATAGTAATGCTGATTGTGACTCACCCACAGATCGAGAGCCTCGGGAAGACCGCTGCCGCCCCGGTCGTCAATGAGAAGATTGGGATTCAGATAACCGGCGCCCGAATCACCGGCAATGAACCAGTCCTTTTCAGAAGCTGTCCGGTAATAATAATCAAAGACATGGGGCACCCGATCGGAGAGGTTGGGATTGAAGGCCCAGGCGATGGGCAAACTTCCCCGGAGAGGATCATCCCATAACTGTGGAGCATGACGGGAGAGCCAGGCCGCAGAGTCATAGTCGCCCATGTAAATGAGTACATAAGTTTTATTTTCCAGAGCTGGTAAAGGCGATACAGGCTGTTGAGTGTAGCGCTCTTTCAAAGGGAAATGTCGATAAAAAGAGGAATTGGTCAGGCAGGCCAACCCCAGCGCATCGGCATCCAGAAAAGCATTGTAGCGACTGAAAAGGGATACATATTGCCATTCCGTAGGGACAGGCTCACGGGTTCCGCCGGCCGGACCATGGTTCGTATACTTTAAATCCCAGGAAACAAAACCGCCGATGGAAGTGAAACAGCTTCCCTGATTCCGCTCATATTGTGATTTCAAAATGGCACAAAGAGTCTGGTAATCCGTACCCAGAGGTTGTCCCGGATCGTCCACAGGCGCCTCATCTTCCCAGACAAGAAGGTCAAAGAAAAAAGCGCGTTGGCTGATAAAATAATCATGGTTGGCGAGCATGGTATTGAAAAGATCGCCATAATGAAAGCCAGCCGTGCCGGGTTGCTGGGTATAAGCATCAATGTAAAAGGCCAGGAGCGCAGGATTGCATTTGCCCGTGTCCAGGTATTCTCTTTTGGCCCAGAGATAGGCATCGCATTTTGAACTGCCGCTTTCGGCTCCTGTGAACAAGCCGACCAGAGAAATACCGACGCCGGTATCAATTCCCGCTTCTTTTAAATAAGGCAAAAGCGGACTGTCGGCACGGAGGGGCAAGAGCCCGTCCACCCCGCAGATAGTGGCCGCCACATTGGCCGTCGCCACCACATCAGGATCCCAGAGCACAAATCCCTTATAGAAAGAGTGAAAGCGTTTCAGCAATGCGGAAAGAGACCTTTCTCTTTCAATCTCCTGGAGAATATCCCAGCTTTTACCCGTAGTCTCAAGCCAGTAATCATCCATGTTGATACGACCCTTCTGTCCCTGTCCGTATAAAAAACGCATTAAAAGTTGCGGAGACTCCCTGTTAACCAGGCCTTGAAGCGAAGCGACGAGTTTCAGAGCATCATAGCGGGATACGGAGTCTTGAGGAAGTTCTTGAAAGAGTATTTCCATATCCACATAACAGACAGCCATGCCATTTCCTTTTTGCTCCTGGACCTCTTCTTCCGCACAGGCAATGGATATACAGAGTGTGCAACAGCTCAAAAGAAGCATGATCATAAGTTGTAGCGTCCGCATTCCATACCCTTCTGTTATAAAGATTTTCCGCTTTCCATTGCCGGGAGAGGTTGGCGGATGAGTTTCTTTTGTTATTGTCATTATGCGCATTATTAAAGCAGTGTCATGCCTTTAAGACTGAAAAAATAGCTTGATTGGCCTGTTGGATTATGTTATACTAAGCGTGGTCAGTGCCATATAATATGGCGTTTCTCCTTCCGCGGAGGCCTGGTGCGAACGAGCGTCAGGCCTCTTTTTATTGTCCTTCTGTTTTCTTGTTCTGGCCTTTCTTTTCCTGATGCTGGCCATGCTGTTTGATCCCCCAATACAGCTCGTGGCCTATGACGAGAAAGAGCCCGGCCATGATCGCGAGATCAGCTACATTGAAAATGCCGGTACGCAGCCCGATATTTCCCACCTTCACTCCCATATTCATGAAATCGATTACGGAACCATCTCTGAAGATTCTGTCAATGAGATTGGCGATGCCCCCACCGGTAATGGCGGAGAAGGCAATGAAAGGCAGGGGTTTGATCAGTTTCGCCAGGAGCATATAGCCTGAAAGGACAATCAGAACCAGAGCATTGACTCCGATCATGACCCAGGCGCGTGTGTGGGGCGGAAGGCTTGCCCCCAGACTGAGGAAAGCCCCTTTATTTTCCGCATATTGAATGCGGAAAAAATCGCCGAGAAAAGAATAACATTCTCCCGATTCCTTGAGTGTTTCTATGGCGATCCATTTAGTCGCCTGGTCGACAATAAGCACTGTCATCAGGGTTATCAACAGGATGATGATCTTGTGTTTAAGTTTCATTTTCGTTACCTTGCCATCAATTGAGCTATTCAGCAAGCACAGAAGATTTCGCTTTGAACCAGTCGGTGACCGGGGTATGGTCTATGCCCTGCGCATGCAACAGTTGCAGTCTTATCAATCTGGCTGCACCGTATAAAAACTGCAAAGCCATTTCCGGTGCGCTTCTGTTTTCAATGTCTTCGAGCCAGGAGCCTTTTGCCCAGGCATTGAAAGCTCCCATGGAAGGTCCGCACCAGATCTGAAAGTCATCGCGCCGTTCCGTCTTTCCCACAAGAGCCCAACGAACAGCACGGCTCAGATAGGTTCGGAAAAGAAGGGCCATTTGAAGTTTTTCATTCTGGTCCACTTCTTCCAGGTTTCTGCAGCCTGCAAGCTCCAGAAAGGTCCGGTATTCACCCCAACTGTCTTCCAGTGTCTTTCTGAAAATGTCTTTTTCCAGTTGATTCACAATCAACTCAGGGATTTTATCCCATCTGTCATAACGACGATAGCAATCATATAGTTTTTTTGCCCTTTCCGCAAATCGAAGACCTTTTCCCACAATCTGCACGGTACCTCCCCGTTCAAAGAGGTCAGCGGCCGGTGCATCGCGAAGATCAGTTTCTTTGACCTGAGCAAGAATTTTCTTGACGAGAGTTGAGGTGCCCGCTTCCCGGGCCGCCTGATTCACGGAACCTGTCACGATATAGGCGGCACCCATTGTGAAGGCTGCGGCCGCTGCTGCAGGAGTGCCAATCCCCCCTCCCAGTCCCACATGAACAGGCTGCGTGTAGCCCCGAGCCTCTGTGATACGGCATACTTCGTTTTTAATGGTGGGAAAGAGTGTGAGAGCGGAACGATGGTCCGTATGTCCTCCTGAGTCCGCTTCAACCGTAATGTTATGTGCCATGGGAATATAAGGAGCCAAACGGGCTTCCTGCGCCGTTATTTTCCCCTCTTCAAACAATTTCTTCACTATCTTTTCCGGTGGCGGCTGGACAAAAGAAGCAGCCACTTCCACACGGGAAAGCTTTACAAAGAGGCAGTGATCAGAACGGATATGACCCTGGTTGTCCTCATGCAATCCCTTGAGGCGCAAACGCACCAGATTCGCTGTAGGGCGTAAATAGGCTGAGGCTTCCACAAAAGGAGCCCGGTAGTTCATAAAGAGTTGTACAGCCTCCTCTTCCCACTGCGGATCATCGGGACGGTGCAATAGATTGGCACCCCAGGGGCCGGGCCCGCCGGACAAGTCATGGACGTACTCCTCCAGTTTAGAGATGGAGATACCCCCTGATCCGAAAAAGCCCAGCATGCCCGCTTTTATCATGGCCGCGACCAGATCAACAGAAGAGATGCCCATGGCCATACTGCCGGCATAGCAGGGATAGCGCAGTCCATGATCCCGGCAAAAAGAACCGCCTCCGAGCTGCTCAGGCTTCAATGCCGGGATCTGTGCCAGGAGCGTATAGGCACCAGGCTGTTTTTCCTTTCCGTAATGACAGGAGCCTCCCGTTACATAGCGAATGGCGGTTCCGTCCCGGATTACTGAAACAGTATCATCAATCCGGGAGAGAGCCACGTCCGGATCCAGCCACTGCGGGCATTCTGATGGTTCCTCCGGGATCCATACTCCTCCAGTCTGTACGGAAGAAAGCACCATTAATCAGGAGTCCTCTTCCGTTTTCCGGGCTTGTACAGTTGCCAGAACGTCACGGGCAAAACTTTCCATTTGGGCATACTCTGTAGCATCAATAAATTTCTGTATGCTCGGCGCCTCCTTGGGGCCTCCCCAGTTTTTCAGGATCTGCAAGGCATGATAATGGACAGCTCCTTCCAGCGTGGATCTGTTCAGGGCATCGGCATAAAGCTCCAAATGAGTACTGGCGAAGATCTCAGGGAAACCATAAATAATTTCCGTACGATCCGCATCGGTTGCTTCAGGAAGAAACCACAGTTCAGCCGCTTTATTGGCCGCTTCCTGATTGCCATGACGCATGAGAACAAGCAGAGCAATCTTGCGCACATGAATAGTCTCATCTTTGGCCAGTTCCTCAAGCAAGGCGCGGGCCTCGTCATTTTCGATGGAACCCAGAAGATGAGTGGCACAGCCCCGGGTTGCCAGACTGTGCTCCGGAGCAGTCAGTGCGTGCAGGCGTTCCAGATCATCTTCCTGGACAAGCATGCCCAGCGAGGGTACCGCAAGCATCTTCGCCCCATCAGACTGAGAAGGATCTTCGAGAACAGCGAAGATTGCTTCGAGATTTTCCCGTCCCAGCTGCGCCAGTTCCTGAGCTATGGTGAAAGCCCGGTGCATATCCATCTCTTCCGGTTTCCTGGCCGCAATGGCATACCATTCATCAATAAGTGTTTCCGGGGCCGCCTCTGTGCCGGAAGGGGCGGTGGCCCTTTCAACAGGTTCCGGAAAAGCAAAACCCGCTCCCGAGTCTTTTGAAGATGTTGGCGGACTGCAGGCTGAGAGGAGCAGCAGAGGAAGAACAAGAAAGAGAGAGGTGAATCTGGCTGATTGCAGGGATATCATGGCATTCTCCGAAAATTCAGGCTGAGGTATCAGTGAAAAGAACTTTCCCCTATTGTATGCATACGGCTCATCTATAACAATGTTTTATTGATTCTCCCGGGAATGGTACTATAGTAGGCGAGCATCACAAGTCGGGCGGGGAGACCCGCAGGCTTGTCAGGTAAGGATATTCATGTCAGATTTCAACGAACAATATAATAAACTCATCGATGAAGTGCGTGTTCTGGTCAAAAAACATGCCCGGGGCAGGCCTCCTTCCATCAGTGTCTCAGAAGAAACAGCGGCTCTTCTTACGGCGCTGGGAACAGCGTTATCGGGGACAACACATGAGTCTGCTTCAGCCTCCGTTGCGGATGTTCAAGACAAAAGGGAGCAGAAAATTGAGGTGGAAGTCCGGACTCTTGAAGAGGAAAACAATGAAATGACAACTCCTGTGGATATATCTTCTTTGACTACTCTCGATGAAATTGCTCAGGTAATTACAGCCTGCACCCGATGCCCTCTCCATGAAACACGTAACAAAGCTGTGCCCGGAGAAGGGTCGCCCCAGGCCCCGCTGGTCTTTGTCGGAGAAGCACCGGGCGCCTCTGAAGATGCGAAGGGTCGCCCTTTTGTGGGACGGTCCGGCAATCTCCTTACCGACATCATTGAAAAGGGCATGAAGCTGCCTCGGGCGGATGTTTTCATCTGTAATGTTGTCAAATGCCGCCCTCCCGAAAACCGTGTGCCTTCACCGGATGAAGTACGTATTTGTGAACCCTATCTTCTCCGTCAGCTGGAGATTCTCAAGCCTCAGGTTATCTGTGCTCTGGGCGCTGTAGCGGCTCAGACCCTGTTGAAAACGACAGACCCCATATTCAAGCTTCGCGGGCTCTGGCATGATTACCACGGGATTCCCTGCAGGGTGACTTATCATCCAGCCTATCTCCTTCGCAATCCGGTGGACAAGAAAAAAGCCTGGGAAGACATTCAGGAAATCATGAAATTCATGCAGGATCAAGGTACCGTTTTTCCCTCTTCATGAACAGTCCGATACGCACTATGACTACCAATACTCCTCAAGTTCCCCCTCGTTCCTGGCACCGATCGCTTTTTTTTCGTGTTGTGGTGCTCTGCGCTGTGCTGCTCCTTTGTCTCCTGGGATCCGTGATTGTGATTACCCATCATTTCTTTCAGGAAATCATGCGGCAGATGGAGGCTCAGGCCTCCGAAATAGCCCATAGCCTGGAGATTCAGATTGAAGAGGGCTTTGAAGGAGACTATGAAGAACTTGGCGGCAAACTCATGGACCTCTATGAGGGAGTTGACATCAAACTCAATGAGCAGACCGATGATCTTGATACGGCCACCTTCACTATCCAACGTCTGGAGGATGGCGCCATTGTCCGTATGGCGCGGGTACCGCTGAAAAATAACGATCAGCCCATGGTCATGACAGTGATCATGAATATTGCACCACAGACAGAAGTCCTCAGAGCCTTCCGAAACAACAACATGGTCATTCTCATGATCGTATTTCTTGTTGCTCTCGGGCTCATGGTCTATTTCATCGGAAAAGCGCTGCGACCACTCGCCAGTCTGTCGGAAAGCTGTGCAGCCGTCAGTGAAGGGCATCTGCGTCCTGTCAATACCCGCGGTGCCGTTGGCGAAGTGCTTGCTCTGGAAAGAACCTTCAACAGGATGATCAGCAGTCTTCATGAAAAAGAATTGATGGAAACGCAGCTCCGTCAGGCACAGCGTCTTTCCGCCCTGGGCAATCTGGCGGCCGGCGTTGCTCATGACGTGCGCAATCCTTTGAATGCCATCAAACTGCTCAGCAGCCATGCGGCCACCATGATGGAAGGAGAGAGCCATCCGGCGGAGAAATCCATGAGAACGATCAGCCGCGAAGTGGATCGACTCGAAGAGATTGTGTCCAGTTTTCTGTCTCTGGCCCGAGAAAGGGAAATGCACAGGGAATATGTCGATATCGATGAGCTCGTAGCGGAATGTGTGCGCCTTTTTCAGCAAGAGGCCGAAGCTAGAGAAATCCGCCTTACTCAGGATCTGCGCAGTGCCGGTTTGAAGCTGTTTATTGATGGAAAACAATGTACCCGGGCTGTTTTGAATGTGCTCATGAATGCTCTGGACGCCTGTTCTCCCGGCGGGCGGGTTCGTGTTTTTTCACGGCGCAGGGAAACACAATGTGAAATTGAAATTCGCGACGATGGACCGGGTATGACCAGAGAAGTGATGGAAACCGTCTTCGACCCTTATTTCACCACCAAACCCGGTGGAACAGGACTCGGTTTGTCCATCACACGCAGTATCATTGAAGAACATGGCGGAAGCATTGAACTGTCCACCACTTCCGGCCAGGGATGTCAGGTGCTCATTACCTTTCCCGCCGACAAGGATATGAGAGCACCGTAGCAGGAAATTGTTTCATGGAAAAGCATCGCATATTGATTACAGAAGATGACCGTGTACAACGGGAAATCATAACGGATATTCTGGAGTATTCAGGTTATGAAGTCGTGGCCTGCGCTTCGGCGGAAGAGGCATTGGATACCCTTCAGGAAGAAGTCTTTCAAATCCTTCTGACGGACATGAAAATGCCCGGTATGGATGGGCTGGAATTGTTGCGGCGGGCCAGGCGCCAGTGTCCGGAAATGGATGTTGTCGTCATGACAGCCCATGCCACCATCAAAACAGCTGTCACAGCCATCAAAGAAGGGGCCGCCGATTATCTGGAAAAACCTTTTGACAAAGACGAGTTGTTGCTCGTTGTTGAACGTACCGGCGAAAGAGGCCGACTCCGCCGCGAAAATGCCATGCTTGCACGGCTGGTTGATGATTCTGTTTCTCTGGGAAATATCATCGGTCAGAGTGAAGCCATGCACGAGGTCTACGAACGGACGCGGCGGGCTGTTCATGTGCCCAGTACAATACTGATTCAGGGCGAATCCGGCACGGGCAAAGAATTGATTGCCCGACATATTCATTTTACAGGACCCCGGGCGAAGAAACCCTTTATCGTGGTCAACTGTGCGGCCATTCCCGACATGCTGGTGGAATCGGAGCTTTTCGGTCATGAAAAAGGGGCTTTTACGGGAGCGGATAAAGCCCGTACCGGTAAATTTGAACTCGCCCATGGCGGCACCCTGTTTCTCGATGAAATCGGCGATATGCGTCTGGAAAGCCAGGCCAAGCTCCTGCGTGTCCTGGAGGATGGTGTTGTGGAGAAAGTGGGCGGTTCCAGGAGCCGTCAGGTGGATGTCCGGGTTATCGTCGCCACAAATTGCGATTTGAAACGATCCGTTTCAGAAGGTACTTTCAGAAAAGATCTGTATTACAGGCTGGAAGTACTTTCCATAACCATGCCCCCACTCCGCGACCGGGTGGAAGATCTGCCCTTGCTCATTACGCATTTTAAAGCAAAAATTGCAAAGAAACTCAACATTTCCGTTCCTGATATAGGCGCGGAAGTATTGGAAGCTTTCCGACGCTACCGTTGGCCCGGCAATGTCCGTGAGCTGGAAAATACTCTGGAAGAGGCCTTTATCCTGGCCCGTAATCCAGTCTTGGAAGTCAAGGATCTCGCACCGAAATTTCAACATCTGGAGCCCCAGGCTTCAGGCATTGTCCTGCCTCAAGGCGGCCTGGATCTCGAAGAGGTTGAGCAGGAATTGATCCGTCAGGCCCTCGACCGCAGCGGCGGCCGGATCAAAGAGGCGGCCACTTTTCTGGGTATGACCTACAAGACACTTCAATATCGCCTGAAAAAATATGCCATAGATCCCAAGGGCGATACTGTGGAGAAGTAGGGTCTTTCTCAAAGAAGAAAAAAAAGACAGCGGGAGAGTTCAGCCCGGACTCTCCCGCTGCGGTATTTTCATTGAACTGTTTTATTGGGCAAGCAGGCCAATGGCGTTGGCAACCAGCGCATTGCAGGGGATGTCACCTTGGGCCTCATATTTCTTGAAAGCCACGTGTCCGTCCATGTAGAGCACATTACAGCCGCCGGGGATATGATTGAAAAGCTGATCAGCGCCCGTATTGGACAGGAGATCCGACATGATCAGAATTTCACTTTGCGCTTTGGCACTCGCAGCGGGGTTGTTGATATCGGTGATCATGAAGCGTTCAATCCCTTCACGGAGCCGATAAATCGTGTCTGACGTGCCGTTCCCGCTGTTGGGGTAGGCAAAAGGCCCGGTGAGATCAGTGTCGAGCGCCTCTGTTTTCGGGCGCCAGTCATCAGCTGTGGCCGTGATTTTAAAATAAGCGGACGCAAGCTGATTGGAAACTTCCAGTGTCTTGCTGCCTACAGTAAGCGGAAAAATTTCATCCGTCGTGATGGTCTTCATGCTCGCCTTGTCAACAATGAAGCCAAGATAGAAATAGCTCATATCAGGCTGAGCAATCATACCTTCATAGGGTGCACATCCGGGGTTGTCGGCTATAATTTCCGGAGTCATCATTTTCACGCCATCCTGACGCGCACTGGACGGACAATTCAAAACATTGATATCAGAGAGATATTCCGGATAGATGGCTGTACCGGAGGGGCCCAGTCCCGGATAATCATAGTGTTTGTTGCAGTTGGGATCCGGGTCTGTCACCGGACCGTCCCACACAGGGTAGCCTTGCATGGGCGGAAATTTGTTGGAGGGTGATTCTCCCGCATACATCTTGTAAACAATGCCCATTTGTTTCAGGTTGTTCGCACAGGAGGAACGCCTTGCCGCTTCCCTGGCTCGCGCCAGTGCCGGAAGCAGAATGGCTGCGAGGATGCCGATAATGGCAATCACCACCAGCAGCTCGATTAAGGTGAATCCGTTTCTTTTTTTCATCTTCCCGATCCTTCCACTGAGTTGAAAATAAAAGCACATATACACGCATAATACATAATATGGTAATCGATGAGTGCCATCAAAAGTTTAGCACAGCCCAATATATCTGTCAAGCAAAACAATATTAAACAATGGAGGAGACTGAAATATCTTTCAAATTCAAAAAGCAAAAACAAAATAGTGCGGATTATATAAGTAATGACACTGGTGTCCAAATTAAGGACA
>LSQX01021903.1_pt1 | contig 17301 bp, 14 predicted proteins | sample 654561 | NCBI WGS metagenome assembly LSQX01 (sample SAMN04489861, study PRJNA283612) | anaerobic digester metagenome | isolation source: 4 biogas reactors fed with cattle manure at either 37C or 55C with and... | place: Denmark: Kongens Lyngby | collected 2014
ACCCTGGGCTGCTCAAAGAATCAGGTCGATTCGGACCGGATCGAGCGCTTTCTATTGGCCCAGGGCTTCCGGTCGGCACCGCTCGAGGAAGCCGAGATCATCCTGCTAAACACCTGCGGCTTTATTCAAGCGGCGGTCGAGGAGAGTATCGAACGGATCCTGGAGCTGGCCGATCATAAAGACCATCAAGCCAAACTGCTGATCATGATGGGCTGCTTGACTCAGCGCTACCAAGATGTTCTGGAAACGGAGCTGCCGGAGGTCGATCTGTTTATCGGCACCGGCTATTTGGAAGAACTGGCCGAAATCATCCATCATCCCATTCGACGAGTCTATCTCGATCAACGCGATGCTCCGGAAACCGGACTCCATTTTCCTCTGGCATCATCGCCGAGTTACAGCTACCTTAAAATTGCCGAAGGCTGTGATAATTTCTGCAGCTACTGCATCATTCCTCAGTTGCGCGGACGTTTTCGTTCCCGCTCGATCGACAGTCTGGTGCGAGAGGCAGAGGAAGTGGCTTCCAAAGGCATCAAAGAATTGATTTTGATCGCCCAGGATACGGCCAGATTTGGAATGGACACCGATCAGGGAAACCTGCTCGATCTATTGAGAGCACTCCATGATGTCTCGGGAATCGAATGGATCCGGATGCAGTATCTGTACCCGGACACATTGGACCGGTCTTTCTTTGAGTCGATCGCTCAATTGCCGAAAGTGGTGCCTTATTTTGATATACCGATCCAGCATGCCGCCAATTCCGTATTAAAACGCATGAACCGGCATACCAGCAAAGAGCATTTGATCGACCTGATCCGGACTGCCAGAGACGTCCTACCGGACGCGGTCCTTCGTACGACTGCCATCGTCGGATTTCCCGGGGAGACCCCAGCCGAATTTGATGAGTTGATGTCATTTATCCAGGAACATCCATTTGATAAACTCGGTGCCTTTATCTACTCTGATGAAGAGGAGAGTGCATCCTTCAAACTACCGAACAAAATCGATCAGGCAACCAAACAAGACCGACTTGATAGACTGATGCGGAAGCAGGAGCAGATCTCGCATGATCGACTCCAACGCTTTCTCGGTCAGACCCTTGATGTCATGGTCGATGTTGGTGGAATCAACCCGGTCGGCCGAACTCGCTATGATGCCCCGGAAGTCGATGGTGTCGTCGATATCCGGACAAACAAGCGTTTAGCCAAAGGCTCGATCGTCAAAGTCAGGATCACTGATTGCTCAGAACATGATCTTGTGGGGGAAGTGATATGAATTTAGCCAACAAGTTGACCATTATCCGGATGATTCTGGTGCCGATCTATGCCGTCGTCTTCCTTTACACTGACTGGTCTATCCTGGCCCTGGCATTGTTTGTCATCGCCGCGCTGACTGATTTGGCCGATGGCTATATCGCCAGGCAATACAGTATGATCACCACCCTGGGCAAGTTTATCGACCCCCTGGCAGATAAGCTTTTGACATTGACTGCGTTTGTCCTGTTTACTTATTTTGGACTGATCAATCCACTGTTGGTCATCATTATCATTGCCCGGGAATTGATCATCAGTGTGTTTCGAGCCGTGGCCGCCTCCAAGCAAGTTGTGATCGCCGCCGGTAACTATGGGAAATTGAAAACAGTCCTCCAGATATCCGCCATCGTGATGATCCATTTATATGTCATAATGGGCCGTTCGCCCGATATCATCTACTGGTTGGTTGTTGCCGCCATGGTTGCCATGACTGTGATCTCGGGTGCGGATTATATCTACCGCAACCGACAGGTGTTAGACGAGGAACAATGATTGGGATATTAACGATCGGTAACGAACTTTTGATCGGAAAGACGATCAACACGAACGCCTCTAATTTGTCGCGCTTTTTGGACCGTCACGGTCTCAACGCCGACATTCAGCTTAGTTGCAATGATGATGAAGCTGCCATCGTCCGGGCACTTACCTTTTTGTATGACTGTGAGTTGTTGCTCGTCACCGGCGGCATGGGTGAGACTCATGATGACATTTCGCAACGGGTGTTCGATCAACATTTTGACCATACACACAAACGGGAAATACCCAACCATATAGGAACGGCTAGTGGTTACGTCTATGATGGTGCCGGTAAGAGTGCTATATTGTTTCCGGGACCTCCGTTAGAAAATCAGGCCATGTTTCAAGAAATAGTACCTTATTTATCACATGCCAGGCCGTCAAAACAGTACCATATCACCGGTTATGGTGAGTACGCCCTAGAACAGGCTTTGCTGCCGCATCTGCCGATCGATCAGTTTGCCACCTATACTGATCAGGGCTTTACCACCATTCGCATCTTAAGTCAGAATTATGATGACTTGATCAAACAGCTTTTTGGTGAGAGCCTGATCGGAGTTGGTGAGGAGACGATCGAACAGACCATCGCCGACCTGGCTACCAAACACAAACTGCGACTGGCTACGGTCGAGAGCATCACTTCCGGTGAGATCGCGCAGCGATTAACGGCTGTGCCCGGTGCCTCGAATTACTATTATGGCGGTCTGGTGGTCTATCAGGATGAAGCTAAGCACGATCTGTCAGGGATAAGCCGACAACTGCTGCAAGAACACACTGCGGTGTCGGCCGAGACGACCCGGCAATTGGCCGAGAACTTCTTCCGGGCCCATCCGGTCGATCTGGTATTGGCCGTCACCGGTTATGCTGATCATCCGGACGAACAGTTGCATGGACAAAGCTATCTTTGTGTGGTCACACGACATGGTGTCATGGAGCAAGCTGTCAAATACACCTGGATGCGTTCCAGGATCCGAGCACGGGTCGCTTTTGCCGGCCTCGATCTGATTCGACGCTCCATCTTGAAATATTTTGAAAATGGGTTATAATTAATACGAACATTCGTTCTAAGGAGGCAACATGTCTGAACGTGATAAGGCTCTGCAAAATGTGCTGAGCCAGATTGAAAAGCAACACGGCAAGGGATCGATCATGCGTCTGGGCGACTCGGTCTACGATAAGGATATCGATGTCATCTCGACCGGCTCGATTTCCTTGAATGTAGCACTCGGTGTTGGCGGCATTCCGCGAGGGCGGATCATTGAAGTGTATGGTCCGGAATCAAGCGGTAAGACCACGATCACGCTTCATATGATCGCCGAGGCCCAAAAGGGTGGTGGAGTAGCCGCTTTTATTGATGCAGAACATGCGCTTGATCCGATGTACGCCCGTAAGATCGGGGTAGATACTGATAATTTGATACTGTCTCAACCCGACACCGGAGAACAGGCGCTCGAGATCGTCGACGCCCTGGTTCGGTCAAACGCGATCGATCTGATCGTCATCGACTCTGTTGCAGCTCTTGTGCCTAAAGCGGAGATGACAGGCGAAATGGGGGACAGTCACATGGGCCTGCAAGCCCGTCTGATGAGTCAAGCCCTCCGTAAGCTGGCCGGTATCGTCCATAAAAGTCATACCAGTATCGTATTCATCAATCAGCTTCGAATGAAGATCGGTGTCATGTTCGGCAATCCGGAAACTACCACCGGTGGTAATGCGCTTAAATTTTATTCGTCACTCCGGCTCGATATCCGTCGGATCGATTCGATCAAAGATCGAGACTCCGTCATCGGTAACCGTACCAGAGTCCGTGTGGTAAAAAACAAAGTCGCACCGCCATTTAAAATCGCGGAGTTTGACATCATGTACGGCACCGGTATTTCATGGGAGGGTGATCTTCTTGATAGTGGTGTCGAAGCGGAAATCATTCAAAAAGCCGGTGCCTGGTTCAGCTATAACGATGAAAAAGTGGGACAGGGCAGAGAAAACAGCAAAAACTATCTCAAAGAAAATCCCGAAATCGCCAAAGAGATCCAAGCAAAGATCATGGCTCATTTTTTCCCTCATGCCAACCCCAATGATCAACCTGCCGAATAGGCGGGTTTTTTTTAGTCCCGTTGTTTTAGATGAATAAACAATAATGCTGTGTTATAATTGGTAAAGAGTTTATATTAGGAGGTGACAATGCCAAACCAAGTAATACAAATTCTAGTTCCTCTTTTAGTTGCCCTAATCGGTATCGTATTGGGATATTTTCTTAGAAAAGTTATTGCAGAAGGTAAACTTAAATCAGCCGAAACACAAGCAAATAATATCTTGCTGGAAGCAAGAAAGGCTGCCGAAACTACAAAAAAAGAAAAGTTATTTGAAGCCAAGGAAGAAATCCACAGTCTACGCACCAACCTGGAAAAGGAAACTAGAGAAAGAAACACATTATTACAGCGTTCGGAACGTCGAATCATTCAAAAAGAAGAAGCTCTCGACGCCAAACAACGCGAGCAGGACAAAAAAGACAAAGATCAACAAGCACAAGCCAAACGTCTGAACTCAATGGAAGCTTCACTTCAACAGAAGATGGATCTTCAGGAAAAAGAATTGGAACGAATCGCCTCGATGAGTCGAGATGACGCCAAAGCGATCCTGTTGGATGAAGTTGATAAAAAACTCGATCGGGAGAAGGTTCAACGAATTCGTGACATGGAAGAGGATATACGGGAAAATGCCGTGCGCAGTTCCCAAAAGATCCTGGCCAATACGATCCATCGGATCGCCAGTGACTTTGTATCCGAAAGCACCGTATCCGTCGTCAGTCTTCCCAACGAGGAAATGAAAGGCCGTATCATCGGTCGGGAAGGTCGCAACATTCGTGCTCTGGAAAAAGAGACCGGTGTCGATCTGATCATTGATGACACGCCCGAAGCCGTTGTTCTATCCAGTTTTGATCCGGTCCGGCGTGAAATCACCCGGTTAGCACTGGAAAAACTGATCACGGATGGACGGATCCACCCCAGTCGAATCGAAGAGATGGTCAATAAAAGCCGTCAGGAGATCGACGAAAAGATGAAAGAAGAAGGCAAAAACGCCATCTTCGAGCTGGAACTCAGTCGGGTCCACCCCGAACTGGTCAAAATGATCGGCCGTTTACAATTCCGAACCAGCTACGGTCAAAACGTGTTGAAGCATGCTATCGAAGTGGCTAAAATATCCGGTATGCTGGCCAAAGAATTGGGAGCAAATGTCCGGATCGCCAAACGAGCCGGTCTGTTCCATGACATTGGAAAAGCCATCGACACGGATCAGGAAGGCACTCATATCGAGCTCGGTATGCAGGTGTTGAAGAAGTATGGCGAGAGCGACGAGATCATTCACGCCATGAGCACCCACCACGGCGATTTCGAACCCGAAACGATCGAAGCAGTCATCGTCACGGCAGCCGACGCCATCAGTGCAGCCCGACCCGGTGCCAGACGCGAATCACTCAATAACTACATCAAACGTCTGGAAAATCTGGAAGCGATCGCCGACAGTTATGACGGAGTCGAGAAAAGCTTTGCCATTCAAGCCGGACGAGAAGTCCGCGTCATGGTCTTGCCCGACAAGGTAAACGATGATCGAATGGTCCTACTGGCACGAGAAATCAGCAAACGGATCGAGGATGAGATGGATTATCCCGGTCAGGTAAAAGTTCATATCATCAGGGAATCCCGTGTCGTTGATTACGCTAAATAACAGGCTTAGGTCTGTTATTTATATAATGAGTTTCGATTCGCTAATTTAATTAGTTAAAGGGTATATGTTACTCGAAACTCAAACTAATATGGAGGAAATAAATGAAGAAAACACTTGCATTACTGCTCGTACTGCTGCTGACCTTTTCACTGGTAGCTTGTTCGCCGGCGGAAGAACCGGCCGAAGAAACACCGGCAGCAGAAGAGCCGGCGGAAGAACCCGCCGAAGAACCGGCCGAAGAACCGGCCGAAGAGCCTGCTGAAGGTGCTACTATTTCAGTCCAGGTCGAAGAATCATGGCAGCCCTATTATGAGCAAGTCCGTGACACCGTACTGGCTGACAATCCCGGTGCCACCATCGATTTTATCGTCTCCGGGTCATTTGACCACCTCGATACCATCGATATGACAGATGCCAACAATGAAGACGTCGCTGACGTATTCGCTTACCCGCTGGACCGCTACTACGGTTTGAATCAAAACGAGATCCTGGCAGCTTTTGACGCTCCTGCTCTGGCTGATCGAATTGGTGGCTGGGACAACTTCGATGAAGGCTTTGCCAAGTATCTGACCGATGGTGAATACTATTTCGGTATTCCGATGAACCTGGAATCCCTTCTGGTTTTCGTCAACAAAGCCAATGCAGAAGCAGCCGGCGTTGACTACACACAACCGGTCGAGTTTACTGAACTTGATCCGAACACCTTGATGACAGCCGTTTTCAATGCCTGGTACGGTGTTGCTTTCACCAATCCGGCTGAAATCGAACTGCTGGGTCAAGACGGTGATACCTTCTTCTCCGACTTCGCCCAGGACTGGGCCGACCTGCCGGCAGAAAAACAAGCCGTCGTCGAAGCTCTGTTCAACTATTATCAAGGTCATACCACAGATTTAGTCTGGGACAGTGACGCTGTTTGGGGCGAAATAGACGCACAAGTCGCCACCGGCGGCGAAACTGCATTTGTAATTGAAGGCCCCTGGAATGCCGGTAAATACGGTGAGATCATGGGTGAAGATTTGGATGTTATACCCCTGTCGAACATCACCATCAATGGTGATCCGCTGGCTCACTGGCGCAGTGGCTGGGCTCTGGGCCTGAATGCCCGCATCGAAGAAGATGCTGACAAAGTTGCCCTGGCTGAAAGCTTTTTAGCTGAACTGCTCAATCCGGCCAATGCAGTTGAATTCTACAATGTGACCGGTAAAATCATGGAAAACGCCAACGCTGAAACCTATGCTGACAGCGATCTCGATGATATGAGCAAAAAAGTCATTGCTACAGTCTATGACGGTTTTGAAACCGGAACTGACCGTCCGCTCTTCTCAGAGTGGGGCCAAGTTTGGGATACCTTCGAAAACGCTCTGCTGTCATGGAAGTCTGCTGCTCCGGCCAGTGCCGAAGAAGCTTACCAATATATTCAAGACAGCTTCACATCTCTCATGGGTCAGATCGGACAGTAAGAGAAAGGCGAGGGGAGAGAATTTTGATTCTCTCTCCTTTTTTTTAAAACTATGTCGCAAAAAATCATCGTTCGCCAAATACTTACAGCCGGGCTGATCATCTTATGTTTTTCCTTGATATTTTTAATGCTCAAGGCCGATCCATTAGTCCGGGGACAAGCTGATATCGATACCTTTAGCGAACAGCTCATTGCCATATACCTGTTACTCGTCTCGGTGCCGGTCGGGTATAGCCTAACCATCTACTATAGCTTCATCAAACGGTCTTATTCAACTTTTATTCGATGGTTCTGGGGCTTGCTTCTGATCCTGCACCTGATCGGGCAGATCTTGTTATTCTATCCCAGCTCGCCATTACACTGGCTGGCCGCTTTGGCAAGTATCTATCTGATCGTCAATCATTTTGTCTATTTGAAATGAGGTGTCCATGGCATTACCACTCTATCTGCAGAATCGGATCGGGAATCAGTTCGAGCGCAAGAACTTATACTTAAGAGATCTGGCGCAGGGGAAATCTGTTTCACCGGGCGATCATCCATATTTAAATCAATTAAAGGCTTTTCAGGAAAAAGAAGCTGCCTTCCTGAAAGAGCTCGAAGCGAAGGTAGCCGCATTACCGCCGGAGACCGATCCGACGGTTACCCGTTTGCAAAAAATGCTGTATCAGGCGCAAGAAAAACGGTCATTTTATCAGCCTTATGTCGATTTGAGCTATGAAGCAGAGTTGGCATTCAAGACTGCCGATACCATGACCAACCACCTCCCCCTCATGCTGGATACGCATGAGGAGATCAAGCAGGAGGTTGCGTTCAATCAGACAGCTCTCAAGCAGCTTGATCCAACCGTGGAACAGGCTGCGAAAGATGCCCTGACTGCTTATCAAAAAGACATGCCGGCCAAGAAAAAGGCTGAATTCGATCGTTTAAACAATTTGCGAAAACAAGGCCGGATCGCCAAAAAAGCCCAGACGAATGCTAAAAAGAGTTTTCTGCGATCACAAAAAATGGCCGAGGAGGAGTTACGCTTACAAGTTCCCTCAATTGCACTGTCGGCGGAAGCAAAATCATTGAATTATCGCCAAAAGCACGATCTCAAGCGACTGGAAAATTTGATGATGGCAGAGATCGATGAGTTCAGCCAGACACTGCCGATGGAGTCGAACAAAAAGCGGGCGTTCCATCATTATTTTACTTGGCCGTTGCCCGGTCTGGGGCAAATCCTGAACAAGCAATATATCAAAGGTCTGATTTTTCTGATCGGCAGCCTGTTCATCTATCTGGTGGCGATACCATATGCCTTAGGCTATGGCAATTATCAGGGGGATGGGGTAGCCGGACTGATCACACTCGGTGCCGGGGGAAAACGACTTGATAAATCTGTCATCTACCTGATCGAAGGCGTGATCGCGATCCTTTTGCTTGTGTTTGCGTTCGGTATTGCCTATTTGTCTTTCCGCGATGCCAGAAAAGTTGAAAAGGAAGCCGTCCTGGGCGTGCGTCCGAAAAACTGGGCCTTATCAAAGAAGATGATCAGTGAAGAAGGTTTCCCTTTTGCCGTCACGATGCCGTCTCTGGTACTGATCACCTTTATCGTGTTGGTACCAATCATTACCACCATCCTGCTGAGCTTTGCCGGTTGGGATCCCCAACATCAGAGCAAGTTCAGTTGGATCGGGCTGAGTAACTATACCAACTTGTTTGTCGGCAAGGGGCTGGCCGCCGGTTTGTTTTGGCGGATCTTGAGTTGGACAGTCATCTGGACTCTGGGTGCATCGACATTGTCGATCCTGGTCGGTTTTTTCCTGGCGTTTTTACTTAACAATGATCGAATCAAAGGTAAGTTTTTACTCCGTACGATCTATTTGCTTCCCTGGGCAACACCGGCGTTTGTTACGATCATGTTCTTCTCGATCATGCTCAGTACAGGCGGTATCATGACGGATCTGTTTTCCGGTCTGGCCGGCAAGCAGTTGTTTGTCAAAGATAATATCATCCTGACCCGGGTAGCTCTGATTTTGATCAAGACGTGGCTCGGCAGCGCCTATATCTTTATTTTGAGTACCGGGGTGTTGCAATCGATCCCGAATGATCTATATGAGGCTGCTCAGATCGATGGCGCGAGTGCCTGGAGCAAACTGACCCGTATCACACTGCCATTGGTGCTGTATCAGACCATGCCGCTTTTGATCGGTCAATACACCTTCAACTTCAATGACTTTACGATCATCTGGCTGTTCAATGGAGGCGGCCCGCCCAATACTTCTCTTTATGGGAACCTGGCCGGTTCATCGGATATTCTGATCTCTTATATCTTCAAATTGACGATGAACAATCAGTTCCAGTCACTCGGTGCAGCCATCGCTATTTTGATCTCACTTGGTCTGATCGCTGTCACCTATGTCGGTTTCTCTCGTTCCAAAGCCTTTAAGGAGATGAAGTGATGAATCAAACAGCAAAAAAACCGAAAAAGAGGCTGTTTGGCCGCAAAGATAAATCGGATGTCTATCTGTCTGACAGACCGCCTTTATCAACTGCCGGCATTATCGGCCTGATCATTACCTACGTCCTGCTTATCAGCTGGGCAGTGGTCGTCATCTGGCCACTGTTTCAAATGGTGAAATCGGCTTTTAATGAGACCCAGTTCCAGTACATTACCTCCGGCCAACGGTTTGAATTCGGCTTAAAGCATTTTAAGGCCTTGTTTGAAGAGACCAATTACCTCAAGTGGGTCTGGAATACCATCTGGATCGCGTTGGTCACCATGGGACTGACGGTGCTGTTCGTCTCCTTTACCGGCTATGCCTATTCCAGGTTCCGCTTCCGCGGGAAAAAGTTTTCTCTGATGGGGTTGATGTTGATCCAAACCATACCGACCTTCGTCGGGATCACAGCCTATTACGCTATGCATCAGATCATCAGCGGACCGGTACCGTTTTTCACCCGTCAAATGATGCTGGTATTGATCTACGCCGGGGGAGGGATCGCCGGAAACACCTTCATTTTGAAAAACTATATGGATTCGGTTTCGACCGATCTGGATGATGCAGCCAAGATCGACGGCTGCTCCTATATGCAGACGTATCGCCTGATCATCATGCCGATCGTACGGCCGATGCTGGCCATCATCGCGCTGTGGTCGTTTATGGCCCCGTTTACCGATGTATTGTTGCCAACAGTACTGTTGACCAAGAATCAGGATCTGACACTGGCTGCCGGCCTTAGGACCTTGATCAGTGATATGCGGACCTTGAATCAACCGGCCTATGCCGCCGGGGGACTGCTGATCGCCGTCCCGATCGTTGTTATGTTCATGCTTCTACAGAAACAGCTGATTGGCGGACTGGCCAGCGGCTCGGTGAAAGGATAACCTATGGATGTTAAATTAGTTGATATCGGCAAAAAATATGAAGGCCGTAGTGAATATACTCTGCGAAATATCAATCTTGAAATCAAGGACAAAGACTTCTGTGTCATCCTGGGACCTTCCGGATGCGGGAAATCGACCTTGCTGCGGATGATCGCCGGACTCAATTCCATCACCGAGGGCGATCTGTACTTTGGGGACCGGCGTATGAATACCGTGCCGCCCAAGGATCGTGATATTGCGATGGTTTTTCAAAGTTATGCTCTGTATCCCCATATGTCGGTATATGACAATCTGGCGTTTAGCTTGAGTATGAAAAAGGAAAATCCGAAAATCATCAACGAACGGGTATTGGAAGCTGCCAAGGTATTGCAGATCGAGGATTACCTCCAATCCAAACCGTCGGAGATCTCCGGTGGGCAAAGACAACGAGTCGCATTGGGTCGGGCAATGGTCCGTAAGCCGAAAGTCTTCCTAATGGATGAGCCATTATCCAATCTCGATGCCAAGCTTCGGGAGCACATGCGGGTGGAACTGGTCCGTCTGCATCACAGCCTGGATACGACATCGATCTATGTGACACATGACCAAACCGAAGCGATGACGATGGCCAGTAAGATCATCCTGCTGGATGACGGCATCATTCAACAAGATGGTCCCCCGGAAGAATTCTACAATCAACCGGCCAATCTGTTTGTGGCCACTTTTATCGGATCACCCACCATGAACCTGTTTGCCGGCAAGATGAAAGATGGTGTTTTCATCAGCAATGATGGTGATATCCGTATCACACCGACCCCCGAAGATGCCAAAGTCCTCCTTGCCTATCAAGACAAAGACGTCACCGTAGGCATCCGGTCGGAACGGTTTATCAGCGGCGGTGAGCTGGGCGATACGTTCAAAGCCTATGTTGAAGTGGTTGAGATGCTGGGAAAAGAGAAACTGTTGTATGGTAAACTACCCAAGGGTCAAAATATCACAATATCTGTTCCGGGACACTTTGAGTACCGCCCCGGGGAAACACACAGCTTTGGATATGATGTCGAGGCTATCCATTATTTTGATTCAAGCACAACTAATCGTATCGTCTAACGCTTGAACATCCGCCCATCTTCATGTAAAATAAACGATAGACGGTTTTACAATGTAATCAAAGCCTGACTATTTTGTTGAAATACACGACAGAATGCCTGCCAGTCAGCCCGATCCGGATAAATATCAACCGTTATTGGCAGGCGGGAGATGGCATGATTCAAGGAGAGTCAATGAACGAAGTAACAGTATTTGCTGAACAATTGGCCCGGATAATATCGACCTTATATGAGGATCGTCTGGCAAAGACGAACTTGCAACGAGGACAATACATTTATTTGCTCTATTTGGCTAAAAATGACGGATCCAATCAATATGATATTTCGCGTGATTTTTTGATCGACAAAACAACTGTCGCCAAGGCACTGAAAAAGATGGAAGAAGGTGGCATTATCTCGCGTCGGACTGACAGCCGGGATAAGCGCAAGGTCAACGTTCATTTGACTGCCAAAGGTAAACAACTATACCATGAGGTCCAAACGGCCGCCAATGAAGTCGAAGATATGATGACCAAAAATATCCACCAGGATCATGTAGCTGACTTTGAGCACTTGTTGCAACTATTTATTGAAGAACTTGATCTACATTGGTGCAATATCAAAAGTTACAAAGGTGATACCAGCTACAATGTGGCTTCTCAGGACGACTATCGCCGATTATATGAGCGGATGAAGTATCAGTTGCCGGAAGATGAACAGTTGTTTATTGAGTATTTTGATCAGTATATCCTGAACTGGATCCGTTTTTCGGTCCGTGAGACGACTGATTCGACCCTGGTCCATGAGTTCAAGTTCCACAGCGTGTCGGATCCGATCATCGACGGAATGAGCTTGCTGAGACAATATGAAAGTTATCATTTTGCTAATCATGAGGGTGATATCCAAATTCGTTGCCGTGACAATGATATCCCGATGCAGAAGCTGCTTCATAAAAATAATTACACCTTCCATCACTATGATCGTTCGGCCACCGGTATCGTTTATACTTATGAGAAAGAACGCAAGAACTGATGATATGATCTTCCAACAAAAAACGACTGCAGTTCAATGCAGTCGCTTTTTGTATTCCGGATTATACTTCAACAACCCAGCCGTGTTTATCTTCAACATCGCCATATTGGATGCCGGTAAGATATTCATACAGTTGCCTGGTCTTGGGACCGACTTCAGTTTCCGAATGGAAGACGTGTTTGACACCTTCATGTGTAATGGAGCCGATCGGGGTGATGACAGCTGCCGTACCGCAGGCGCCGGCTTCGGCATAGAGATCGAGTTGATCGACAAAGACTTCTTCTTCAGATGATTCCATGCCAAGGTCCTGAGCAGCTTGCAGCAGTGAAATTTTGGTGATCGACTCAAGGATCGAGGAACTGACCGGGGTGACAAATCGATTGTCTTTGGTGATAGCAAAAAAGTTCGCTGCCCCGACTTCATCGATTTTGGTATGGGTCAGTGGATCGAGGTAGATACAATCGGCATACCCGGCATCGACCGCTTCCTTATGAGGCAATAAACTGGCAGCGTAGTTTCCGCCGCATTTCGCCTGTCCGGTACCAAAAGCTGCTGCCCGGTCGTATGTGGTGGTGACAAAATTGACCGGACTCAATCCGCCTTTAAAGTACGCTCCGACCGGTGAAACAAAGATGGCCAGCAGATATTCTGTAGCCGGACGAACGCCCAGGTTCGGTCCGATACCGATCTGCATCGGGCGAATATACAATGAACCTCCGGTGCCGTAGGGTGGAATAAATTCTTCATTTGCCTTGACGACTGTTTTGATTGCTTCAATAAACTTTTCTTCCGGAAATTGCGGCATAAGTAATCGATTAGCAGTACGATTCATCCGTTTGGAATTCATATCCGGTCGGAATAACAGAATGCGACCGTCTTTTGCCCGGTATGCTTTCATGCCTTCGAAACTCTGTTGGCCATAGTGCAGCGAAGTGGCAGAGGCATCGATGGTCAATTTGTCATCTTCGGTCAGACGACCTTCATCCCACTGCCCATCCTTCCAGTAACTGACAAACATACGATTGGTCTTTCGATAAGCAAAGCCCAGTTCTTTCCAATTAATGTCTTGTGGCATAAGAAAACTCCTTCTCTGCAGAGATATTGATTACCTTGAGTATAACATAATCTCCTGCCGAAACACGCCCGTTCAACTTTGCTTTTCTGATATTGTCACAAACTGATTGACGCTGTTGGGATGAGACGATATAATGATACAGGAATCTACACCAGTTTACTAGGAGATAAGATTTGAACCTATCAACCAAAGGCCGATACGGCTTACGGGCAATGTGCGAATTAGCAGACGCTTATGGCGGAGAACCCCTGAGCTTAAGCCGGATCGCCGAAAATCAAAATCTATCTGTTCGTTATCTCGAGCAATTGTTCCATCTGCTCCGGACCGGTGGCTATGTCATCAGCACCAGGGGTGCCAAAGGAGGTTACAGTTTAAGTCGTCCTCCGGAAGAAATCACCGTTGGCGAGGTCCTTAGGGTACTCGACGGAGATATTTCCCCGGTCGGTTGTGGCGATACCTGTGCCGATTGTAACGAACCAGACATCTGCTATACCAGACCACTATGGACTGAATTGAACCAGGCGGTCTATCAGGTAATGGATAATAAAACTCTCGATGATCTCATCAAAAAGGAAAAAATATGAAGACTATTTATATGGATTATTCGGCCACTACACCGATGAAGCCCGAAGTGATCGAAGTGATGACAGATGCTTTTAAACATCATTATGGAAATGCTTCCAGCATCCACCATATCGGTCAAGAAGCCAAAGTCCTGCTGCAACAGGCCCGTGAGCAGGTCGCCCAGCTGATCGGTGCCGAAGCCCGCGAGATATTCTTTACCGCCGGCGGCACGGAAAGTGATAACTGGGCTATTCAAATTGCACTGGAAACCAAACCGGGCAAACATATTATTACGACAAATGTCGAGCATCACGCTGTCCTGCATCCGCTGGAAGCGTTGGAGAAAAAAGGCTACCGTGTGACATATCTACCGGTCGATGAGTATGGCATGGTAACTCCCGAGCAGGTGGAAGAGGCGATCGAAGAAGATACCATCCTGATCAGTGTGATGTATATCAACAATGAGATCGGTTCGATCAATCCGGTCGAACAGATCGCAGAAGTTGCAGCCAAACACGGGATCCTGTTCCACACTGACGGAGTCCAGGCTCTCGGTAACACACCGATCGATATGTCGACCAACAAAATTTCCATGATGAGTATGTCATCACATAAGATCTACGGTCCCAAGGGAGTCGGTGCGCTATACATCCGAAAAGGGGTCCGGACCGTGCCATTGATCCACGGTGGAGCGCAGGAACGCAAAGTTCGGGCCGGGACAGAAAATATTCCGGGTATTCTTGGATTTGCTAAAGCGGCTGAATTAGCTGGTGCTTCTTTGGACCAACATATTGAGAAGTTGAGCCGACTGAGGGATAAATTGCGCGACGGTATCATGAACAATATTTCTGATGCCAAATACAACGGCCATCCGGTTCTTCGTCACCCCGGCAATGTCAATATTTGTTTTAAGTACATTGAAGGTGAGAGCCTGCTTTTGCTATTGGACATGAAGGGTATCTGCGCTTCCAGTGGCAGCGCCTGTACCTCAGGATCGCTCGACCCGTCTCATGTTCTGATGAACATCGGATTGACGCATGAAATTGCTCACGGATCACTCCGACTGACTCTGGGCGACTTTACCACTGAACAAGATGTTGATACTGTTATCGAAGAAATAAAACCAATCGTAGAGCGGCTGAGAGAGATGTCGCCGCTGACAGAATAGGGGAGCTATGTATAATCAAAAAGTTATGGACCATTTTATGAATCCGCGCAATGTCGGTGAAATCGAAAACGCGGACGGTATGGGAGAAGTCGGCAATTTGCGTTGCGGCGATATCATGCGTATCTATCTAAAAATCGATCCGACAAGCGATGTGATCAATGAAATCAAGTTTAAGACCTTCGGTTGTGGCAGTGCCGTTGCCTCGTCATCGATCGCCACCGAGATGATCAAAGGCAAGACAGTTGAAGAGGCCCTGCAAATAACCAATAAAGACGTTCTACGGGAACTAGGTGGACTACCAACCATAAAGATCCACTGTTCGGTCCTGGCGGAACAGGCCGTCAAAGCCGCAGTCTACGATTATGCCACCAAACACGGCAAGCATTATGCCGCGCTGGAGAATTATTCGCCCGAGGATGACGACCACGATCATGACCATGGCGAAGAAGATTAAAGTAGCCATCGGTCTGAGCGGCGGGGTCGATTCTTCGGTAGCAGCTTATTTGCTGAAACAGCAAGGCTATGAAGTCATCGGACTGCACTTAAAATTACATGACGGGATCGACCCGCTTCATTCCCGGGCCTGTTGCAGTCTTGATTCGTCGTTGGATGCCCGGTTGGTCGCTCACCAGTTAGACATTCCTTTTTATGTCATCAATCTGAAAGAGTCGTTTCAACAATATGTCATCGATCCGTTTGTCGAACAATATCAGGCCGGTCGAACCCCGAATCCCTGCATTGAGTGCAACAAGTTCATTAAATTCGGCGCATTTCTTGAAAAAGCCAGGCAACTCGGATGTGACAAACTGGCCACCGGTCACTATGCTACCATCTATCAGCAAAACGGCCGTTACCGCATCAAACAGGCCAAAGACAGCGCCAAAGACCAAACCTACATGTTATATGGTCTGACCCAGGATCAATTGGCACATATCATCATGCCGCTGGGAGACATCGATAGCAAGGACACCGTTCGCCGGATTGCTATGGAACTCGATCTGACTGCAGCCACAGCCCAGGATTCACAGGATATCTGTTTTGTGCCCGATGATGACCACGTGGCTTTTTTAAAACAAAATGTCGGCTCGTTTGAACCGGGAAACTTTATCCTGGACGATCAGGTCATTGGTCAGCATTCGGGCATCGAACACTTTACCATCGGACAACGCAAAGGATTGGGGGTCAGTTGGCCGGAACCGCTTTATGTCACCCGACTGGAAGCTCAGGATCGGACTGTCCAACTGGGACGGGCCGGAGATGTGTTTGGTAAGAATTTGTCGGGCTCTCAAATCAATTTGATCTATGAAGACTTAGCCCCCGGAGACACTCGGGAGGTCAATGCCAAAATCCGCTATGCTCAAAAAGCGGTCCCTGCAAAGCTGATCATGGATGATAACGGATCATTTCGAGTCTATTTTAAGGAAGATGTCCGCGCCATCACACCGGGACAGAGCGTTGTATTCTATTTGGATGACGATCTTTATGGTGGCGGGATCATCGAATCAAAATTGTCATAAACCACTATATTTCGAGGTTTTTCCTATATTGGGAGTTGTTGCGGAAACTTCAAAATTAACAGCTTTACTTGCAGTGATTAAGCGAACGTGATAACATGTAGTTACTGTTTAGCACATGCCGAAACAGGCATACCAATAGGAGGTAACATGAAGAAGAGAATTACTATCCTTCTGCTCGTTCTGGTAATGGTCTTTAGCATGGTTCTGGCTGGTTGTACACCCGCCGATGAACCCGCTGCCGAAGAACCTACCGAAGAACCAGCCGAAGAACCGGAAGAACCGGCCGAAGAGCCGGCGGAAGAACCGGAAGAACCAGCTGAGACAGAAGAGCCTGCCGTCGAGACAAGCGGCGCCGGCGAACTGATCATTGGTACTGGCACTGAGCCTTCAGGCGACCTGGCTACACCGTACTGGCAAAACAATGCCAGCGATGCTGCCATCAACTCTTTGTTGGCCGGTTACTCAACTTTCGACATGGATCGTGACGCGGCCATCGT
>LSQX01194636.1_pt1 | contig 17297 bp, 15 predicted proteins | sample 654561 | NCBI WGS metagenome assembly LSQX01 (sample SAMN04489861, study PRJNA283612) | anaerobic digester metagenome | isolation source: 4 biogas reactors fed with cattle manure at either 37C or 55C with and... | place: Denmark: Kongens Lyngby | collected 2014
TAGCGGCATTTTGCATTTTTAAATCACAACGGTCAATGCCGCTGAAAGCGTCAGTGCCCTATTAGCTAACAAGATTTTATAAGTCAAGACGACTTCATCTAATACTATCACTATCACTTTGTTGGATTTAACTCATTTATTAAAAATTCTCGTATAATAACCATGGTATATTTAGTTCTAAAACAAAAAATACAAAAAATTATTCAAACAGTTGTACATGTTCCTTAGATAATTTATAAGAATAAATTAATAATAATACATTGAATAATAAAGCATTGAAAGAGTATAACAGCAAAGAAAAATAAGGTGATTGAAATATCACTGCGCTTATCACAATCATCAAAATGCTAAAAAATAGATTTATTGTTTGCAGTATCATTAATTTCCGCTGTTTATTTCTTACGTAGAAGAGTGTGTTAAGCGGCGTAGCGATAAATTCTACAAAAAGAAAAATAGATATAATTCTACCAAAGTTTCCAGCTAACTCCCACTCACTTCCAAAAACAAATTTAAAAACAAAAGGAGATAGGATAAAAAGAAACAAATATACAGGAAAAGACATTAAAAATAATTTTTTTAATGTTGAAACATATAAATCTCTGCAGTTGTTGTGGATTCTAATTTCATCAATGGCATCATTTCTAAAAACATTTGCTATGGAGCTTGTAATGACTATGTTTGGTAAACGCAATATCCTGTTTGCTAAAGAATAATGTCCTACAATAGTTGAATTATATAATGATGCAAACATTATTGGTGTCAGCTGTTGATTCGCATTCAATGATAAATCTGAAAAAATCATATATCTTGGAAAAGCACTATATTCTTTTGCTGTATCCATCACTTCTCTTACCCCATGTAATTTTTTTATTAAGCCCCTATCTTTAATGAAATAGAATAAAACCACGATAATAATACTTCCTACTAACCCCCCACACCATCCCGTTGTTAATCATTAAAAATCCAAGTGTCAAACTGATTACTGTGTTTGAAATAGAGCTTAAAGCGTTCGCTGAAGTGATTCTTTTATATGCTTTTTTTCGTTGATTCCAGTATGTTAATGCCGATAGAATAGCAACAGCAAAAACATACAAAGGACTCAAATATACAGTTGGTGGATTCAAAAACTTAGATGGGTCATTTATACCTATCACATCTCTTAAAATGAAAATAGTGAGAAGGTAAAACAATGATAATACCAAAGCAATTTTTAGAATCAACTTAATTAATTTAATTGCCTTTTGTTCAGACTCTGGAAGAACTATTGCTAACTCATATCTTCCTGTAGAAAATAATGCGAAAATTGTACATATGCTTGTAAATACAGATAGAACACCAAAAGCTTCAACAGTATATAGTCTTGTCAATAACGGCGCTGTTGCAACAACAACCAACTGCCCAAGAATTGACCCAGAAGCAAGTATAGATACATTTCTAATGAAAGTATTCCTTTTAATATCAGAAAAAATATTTTTTAGTTGGGTCACATGAATAACTGTTAATCGATATTGGTTTACAAACCATTTTTTACATTAAGGTCGTATGGAACACGCCTTTAATCATTCTCTTATCTTAAATGGCTGTTTCAATATTGCTTTGTCGCCTCTTTTTTAGTGTTTAGATATATTTCGGTCAATTGGGTCGCTATTTTATCGGGAGAAAATGTGTCTTTACATTTTTTTGCTATTTCTTCTCCGTCATAATAGTCTATCTTGCGATACATGGTCAATAGAGCTTCAGATAATTCATCCACATTATTAATTTCGACAAGAATTCCATTTTCTTCATTCACATAATCTTCAGGACCCCCACAATTAGTACCAATAACAGGTAGTCCTGAGGCTAAAGCTTCAATATAAACTACTCCGAATGTTTCAGATCTCGAAGCCAGTACAAATGCATTGCTTTGATTCATTTCTTTAGCAATGGAATCTCTATCCATAAAACCTAATAATTTGATTTGTCCGGATAAGCCTAAGTTCTGAATTTCTTCATTTAATTGATTATACAATTCGCCCTGCCCAATAATCTTTAAGATGACTGATGAATCAAACTCGCAATTCTTAAAGGCTTTAATTAATATATCAAAACCTTTATTATAGTTTAAGTTTCCTACTGAAATAAAAACAAATTTATTCTCAATATCGCTTTTGTGTTTGCCATAAGAAAACAATGAAGTATCTACAATATTTGGAACCACTCTTGATTTAATTCCCCAATGCTGCTCTAATCTTTCAGATAGCTTTTGTGAAACACAAATTACCTGATTTACTTTTGTATAAGTTTTCTGTCCTAATCTGAGTGTCCTTAATGATAAGTTTTCTTTGTTTACGCTACTGCTATGCTCAGTCAAAACCAAAGGTACCTGAAAGTATCTTTTTAATAAAATCGCGATATTGCCATTTGAGATAAAATGAGCATGTATTACATCCGGTTTGCCAAATTCAGTTAAAATATTTTTTCTAATTCTTCTTAGAGCGAATTTCCCAAAAAACAACATTATGGAGTTGGGAAAGTTACCCAAAGGAATTGAGTAATCTACAATATCAATGTTATCCTTGCTTGTCCAGTACTCTCCAAATTTTCTTTTCCTTCTGATTGACCTCAGATCAATTGAAACAAATAATATCTCGTGTCCGTAATCTTTTAATGCCTTTGCTTGATCAAAAGCAAAAACACCATTCAACGGATACTCTTTAGTTGGATATCCATCACTAACTATTTGTATCTTCATTGGTAATTGCAATTAATGTCCGGGTTACTCCTATTGTATGGTATATTAGACAACTCATATTTTGATACCAATAAAAACCGCAAAGGAACTCCGGGTAAATAACCACTGTCAATAATACTTGATATTGGGAAAATATTCATTGATATTATCACTAAAGACTTTTTTCTACGTGCGGATTCTTAAAACGCCTTTCTAATGATTTAATGTAGGGTAGAAGAATAAATCCAACGAAAATTACTAAACCATATTCAACTAAAATTCCTGCTTTGCTGTAAATTGTTTTTGAATAATAGCTTTTATTTCTTTGTATTCCACCAAATCAATTTTTTCAAAACAAATAAAATACATTAAAATCCCGATTAAAACTTGTGATAATAAAATAAGGATATTTGACATTGGCACGAATGATATTGACCACAAACCAAATGAAATTAAACATGAAATCAATAAAATTGGGAATACATCCTTAAATTGTTTCCAAGTTCCGTAGTTAAAATATTTTTCAGAATACCAACTGTTAAAAATAAACTCTATATAATAGTAAATAACAGAAGCCCAAAGCATTTCCAACAATCCAATATAAATTCCGATAAACACGATGGGTATAAAAAAAATCTTTTTTATTAATTCAAGTTTTAAAATTTTATCAGATTTCCCAATCACATTCAACATATTCAAATTAAGGTTTGTAAGCGGGTAAAGGATTCCATAGAAACACAATATTTGAAGATACAATGCAGCTGTCTCCCATTGTTCGCCTATTAAAACTAAAATTAAAGGTTTCGCAATAGCAGCAAGACCTAAAATTAAAGGAAATGATACTAATGCGCTATATATTGTAAATTTTCTGAAAACAGATGTTAAATGTTTCTTGTCTTCTTGAACAGAACTAAGTGTTGGAAAACTAACTTTTTGAATTACTGAAGTTAAATTATTAGTAAGTATCGTATTAAAACGATTTGCATTATCATAAAGTCCTAACTGTTCAACTTTATATACTTTCCCTATCAGCAGATTAAAAATGTTTTTATATGCTGCGTTAATAAAGTCGGCAATCAATAACTTGGAGCCAAATCCGAATAATTCTTTAAAACTTTGTGTTGAGAAAATAAGAGTTGGTCGCCATTTGTTCAAAATCCACAATAATATAGTGTTGAACGCATACCTGCTTATTAGTTGCCAAACTAAGCTCCAAACGCCATATCCTAAAACTGCTAATGAAATTCCAATAACACCGCTGGATATTGATGCTATGAGCGATGCAATAGCTTGAGTTTTGAAATCAATTCTACGAATTAAGTCTGTTTTGTGTATAATTGAAAGCCCATTGATAAGCAGTAGAAAACTTATAAATGGAAATATTTTTATTAAAATGTCTTGATTAAAAAAATCTGCAATTATTTTTGCCGAAGCTTGCAGTATTAAAATAAAAAGTAAGGAAATAAGTATGTTTGTATAAAAAACAGTACTATAATCATTATTGGAAACTTCAATTTTTCTTATTAATGCCCTTGACAATCCACCATCTACGAAGATATTCGAAATTGATATAAATATCATTACGATACCAATAATACCAAATTCTGTCGGTGATAATAGTCTCGCTAGTATTATTCCTACAATGAACGTTATGCCTGACCCTGCAACATTATCTATTAAACTCCAAGTCAGTCCTTTAAATGTTTTTGATTTAAGTGAAGAATCACTCATTGTTTTTTATAATAGCAATAACCCAAATTATCCTTTTTATAACCCTAATTAAAATACCCTCTCTCTATCTCCACACCTGCGTTCCCTCCAACAATTTCACACCTCATATCCTGAGTTTACGTCTGAAATTTCAATCTTTTTATCAAGATTTTCCACAAAATATTTCAATTCTTAGGTAAGAAGTTGCCCTTTTTCGTAGGGAAAAATTTTAGTTGGATTTCCCACTTTAATTGGTATACTCTGCTAAAAATCAATATGTTTGTCATTTTTCCAATATAGCTTTTGCAATTTCATAATGCTAGGGTATCGGTACAGCAATTGTAAACCCTTCAAAATTTTGCTCTAACTCTTCCTCTAATTTTGTAAAACCCTGAAAAGATATATACTATATGCTCAAAATTTAATACTCAAGACAAAATTACAGTAAACCCTCACTCCCTCTTCTCCCTTTCTAACACCTGCATTTTTGTGCTGTTTTCTATTGCTTTTAGGGCAATATCTTTTACAGTTTTTTCGGAAGTGTCCACTTTGGAAGAGGCTTCTTTGAGTTGGATTTCCATTTCCTTTATTTTCGCTTCGAGTGTTTTTATTTGTTGGTCTTTCAAGTTAAGTTGACCATGAATGTCTTTTTCGCGTAGCTCTTTTTCAAAAGAGTGAATCATCTTTATACGTTCTTCTGTGGCAGTTTGAGCCTCTTGCACAGCATTTTCTAATTTCTCAGCAAACAATTCTGCCTCTTGTCTGAGCGTTTCAAGTTCCTTTTCACTCTCTTTCAGGTTTTTCTCCCGCTCGGCAAATTCTTTTTCAAACGCTGACCTTTGTTCTTTAAGTTCAACCTCTTGACGCATTTTTTTCAACGTGTATTCATCTTGTTCCAATTTTCGTTTCTGTTGAATTGAATATGAATACTCTTCCTCCTCACGTTTACGAAGCTTTTCAGTTGTTTCTTTTTCTATTTTAATGCTTTCTTCAAATGATGCTTTTTCCTTTTCCCATTGAGCTTTAGTTTCATTCATTTCGGCATCAAATTTTTCTTTTTGTTCTTTTTGCGCGAGAAGAATCGCTGAAAGTGAATCTACACCTGCAGTCAGTCCATACAAGTTATTTAAACGCTTTTCTTCAATAGTAATTGCTTCCTGGATTGTAGCCAATTTTTTTCGCTCCACGATTAGCGAATTTTCTATTTTTTCAAGCGAATCGATAAACTCAGTTTTTACTTTTGAAATAAGTTCCGATATGCTTTTATCTGAATTGCCGGAAGCATTTTTCACTATTTCTGTGTTTTCTCGGCGTTGTTGTACCTCTTTCGGATCATCATTTGAACGAGCTTCCACCTGTTCTATTAGTCGTTCGTACGCTTCTAAAATTTGAGCTTTGGTGTTTCTGTCGGTTATGCTTTTGTCGATTTTCATGATGTTTTGTTAGTTAGTTAATTAGTTAATTGATTAATTTGTGTAATTCCTTTCGTTGATTACTCTTTTAGTCCTTCTTAAAGAGGATTTAGGGGGCTTTTCTCTCTATCTCCTCTTGTGCTCTCTCAAGCACTTTTACTACTTCATATCCTGAGTTTCCGTCATTTATTTTGATTTTTTTATCTAAATTTTCTACGAAATATCTCAATTCTTCTGTCAGTGGCTGTTTCTTTTCGTAGGGGATTATTTCGGTCGGATTTTCTACTTTTATAGGGATGCCTTGTTCGAAATCGATGTGTTTGTCATAAAAAAGAATTTCTTTTTCGGCAGAAGAGTCATCAAATGAAATCATCCCTTTGCTCCCGATTACAACCAAGCGTTGCTCTTTGAACGGATGCAACCACGAAACAAATATATGCGCATGGATATTGTTTGGGTAGGTGAGTTGAGTCATGGTGTAATCATACACGTTTTTCTGAAGGAATTTTGATCCTTTGGATTCGATTTTCTCTGCAGGACTACCCACAAAGTAATCCAACACCGAAATATCATGCGGAGCAAATGACCAGAAAACGTTTTCTTCTGTCCGTACTGTACCCAGATTCAGTCGGGTAGAGTAGAGGTAGTAGAGTTGACCGATTTTTCCATCATCTATCAGCTCTTTGATTTTCTGTATGGCGGGATGAAATAATAGGACATGTCCGACCATTAGTTGTGTATTGTGCTTTTCAGCAATCTCCACAAGTTTTTTTGAACTTTCGGCAGACAAAGTCATCGGCTTTTCCACCAATACAGGCTTCCCTTTTTCGAGTAGAGCCTTAGCAATGTCGAAATGCATGGGAGCCGGAGCCGCAATGGTAAAACCATGGAAATCATGCTCTATGGCATCCTCTAAGGTAGTAAAACCTTTGACCGGATATTGGTTGAGTAGCTCCTCCAATCGTTGTGGATTAGCCTCAACAATTCCACCCAGATTTCCCATTTGAAACAAGGTGCGAATATGGTTTTGTCCCCATCTTCCGCCACCTATCACACAGATACTCTTCATAATTTTAGTTCAGTTTATTGTTCCAAGTTGAGAGTCCCGAATATTGAGCTTTAATGACTCGAAACTCAAATATCCGGGACCCAATACTTTTTATAGTAATTCAATATTTTCTCTTTCACTCACTGCTTTCATTGCATTTTTTGTGTCGAAAATGAAAGTAGCATTTTGTTGTACAAAATCATAATCCACATTTGTGTGAGCTGTCGTAACTATCACTAAATCAGCTGATTTTACTAAATCTTCGGTCAGCTCTTTTTCTCCCGGATATGTCTTTCCTTTATATTTATATTCAGTAATATATGGATCGTAATAACGCACATCGGCTCCCATTTTTTTCAAAATATCGATCACCACCAACGCAGGACTCTCTCTGTAATCATCAATGTCTTGCTTGTAGGCAACACCCAAAACAAGGATTTTCGAGCCGTTCAGGGATTTTTTATATCGGTTGAGAATGTTTGAAGCTCGCTCCATACAGTATTCCGGCATACGGTCGTTGATCATCATTGATGATTCTATCATCGACGTGTGGAAACCAAATTCACGTGCTTTCCAAGACAGATAGTACGGATCAAGCGGTATGCAATGCCCGCCTAATCCCGGACCGGGATAAAATGCCTGAAATCCATACGGTTTTGTTTTGGCAGCGTCAATGACTTCCCAAAGGTTGATTTTCATTTTGTTGCAAAGAATTGCCAACTCGTTTACCAAGCCAATGTTTATGTTTCGATAGGTGTTTTCAAGGATTTTTTCCATTTCGGCGATTGCCGGACTTGAAACCGTGTGTACATCGCTTTCCAATACAGCCCGATACATGGCTGCTATCACTTCAAGAGCATCATCACCGATTGCACCCACAACTTTGGGTGTGTTTTTGGTCTTATAAATCAAATTTCCCGGATCCACTCTTTCAGGAGAAAAACCGAGGTAAAAATCCTTGCCGCAAATCATTCCCGAGCCTTTTTCAAGGATTGGTTTTACCAGTTCTTCAGTCGTTCCCGGATAAGTCGTTGATTCCAGCACCACCATAGCGCCTTTCTGCATGTGTTTCGAAATGGCTTCTGATGAGGCTTTTACGTAGCTGATGTCGGGTTGCTGATAGATGTCCAATGGGGTCGGAACACAAATGGCGACAAAATCGACGTCTTTGATAAAACTGAAGTCGTTTGTTGCCGACAGTAAACCCTTTTTCACAATTTCCTTCAGGTCGTCATCCACCACATCGCCAATGTAATTGTGTCCGGCATTGACCATCTCAACCTTTTTGTCCTGCACGTCAAAACCAATGGTCTTAAACCCGGCTTTTGCCTTTTCAACCGCTAATGGCAATCCCACATAGCCTAATCCCACTACTCCAACCACTATTTCACGGTTTTCGATTTTTTTTAAGAGTGTTTCTTTCATAAATTTTTTTAAGAGTATTTTTTTTTGAAAAAAATTTTAAAAAACATAAAAATGCAAAGTTACAATATTTTTGGGTCTAAACATTAAAAAAACTGTTGGCGTATCAATCTTAAAGCATATTATAACTTCATTATTTTAACGAACTGCACGATATTCGTTCTTAACCTTGCTTCAAGCATTCAATCACTTTTTCACAAACCAGCATTATGTCCTCATTTGGAATATAGGGGTGAATTGGCAGCGAAAGTACTGTTTCACAAAGCTTTGAAGTTACCGGATTGGAACCTATTGCATAGTTTAATGAATGATAAGCGGTTTGCTCGTTAAGCGGTTTTGGGTAATAAACCATTGACGGAATTCCGTTTTCTTTCAAAAATGCCTGCAGTCTATCCCGTTGTTCACGATTCTCGAGTTGGATTGTGTACTGCGCCCAACTTGAATAGTATCCTTCGGGAATAATCGGAGTTTTTACTATTCCTTTCAGCTTTTCGGTGTAAAGTTTTGCCGCTTTATTGATATCCTCTACCTCATAGTTTTTGAATGCATCAAGTTTTACTTTCAAAATAGCAGCTTGCAGCGTATCCAATCTTGAATTGACCCCAATTCGGACATTATCATACTTGAATGAACCTTTCCCGTGTACTCTCAAAGAGTCTAAAACCACAGCCCACTCGTCATTATCAGTAAATACAGCACCGCCATCACCGTAGCATCCGAGCGGTTTGGCCGGGAAAAACGAAGTGGTGGAAATATCTCCGAAACTACAAGCACGTTTTCCATTGATTGCACCGCCAAAACCTTGTGCACCGTCTTCAAGTATATATAAATTGTACTTGTTGGCTATTTTTCTCACTTCCTGATAATCAGCAGGTAAACCAAATAAATCAACTGTAATTATCACTTTGGGGGTTAATTTTCCTTCTTGAATAACTTTTTCTATTGATTCAGTTAATTTTTTTGTGTCAATATTAAATGTATCAGAATCCACATCCACAAAAACCGGAGTTGCACCTTCTAAGGAAACCACTTCTGCCGTAGCAAAAAAGGTGAAATCAGGCACAAAAACCGCATCACCGGCACCGATGTTCCAAACTTTCAGCGCCAAAGTCAGCGCATCAGTCCCGTTAGCACATCCAATGCAGTGCTTTACACCCACATATTCTGCCAATGATTTTTCCAACTCTTTTACAGCTTTTCCCATTATGAATGCACCTGATTCAGCTGTTTCAATCATTGCTTTGTCAATTTCTGACTTCAGTACCTGGTACTGTTTTTTTAAATCTCTGAATTGCATTGTTTTATATTTTTATTTCAGTTAATCCTGCTTTTGCTTCCTTATACCTCTTCCCGCATTTATCGCAGTGTAGCTCCACATTCAATCGCTCTCCGCATTCACACACCCAGCCGATTTGCTTAGCGGGAACGCCTGCCATGAGCGCATGGTCTTTCACATCTTTGGTGACAACGGCTCCCGCTGCAATCAGAGCACTTCTGCCTACGGTATGACCACACACAATGGTGGAATTCGCGCCGAGTGAAGCACCCCATTTTACTAAAGTTTTGGCATAATTTCCGTGTACGGAATAGTGGGAACGAGGAGTGGTTACATTGGTGAAAACACATGATGGTCCGCAAAATACATTGTCCTCAAGCTCAACTCCTTCATACACTGAAACATTGTTCTGAATACGAACCCCATTGCCGATTTTCACGTTATTCGCCACGTTGACATTTTGTCCAAGCGAACAGTTTTCACCTATCAAAGCCCCTTTTTGAATGTGGCTGAAATGCCAGATCTTAGTACCTTTCCCGATGGTTACATTTTCATCAACATAACTGCTCTCGTGAACGAAATAATCTTTCTCCATAAAATATGCTTTATAGTAAATTACACGAATTTTTTATTGCGGAATGATTCTACTTTTTATGTTAACTGACAAATACTTAATGTGTTAAACTCTTGAGCGCTGTGGGAATCCATCTATTGCACATCACATTCAACTTTTGAACGCATTGTTTTCTTTGTGATTAAACCTTACTGACTACCTACTTTTTGCAAAAATATTCGTCTCATTAAAAAAAAAATGCTATTTTTGCAAAGCAATGTTAAAAAACCGATTGCAAAGATACAAAAAATGTCGGTTTAATTTGTCACATCATTGTCAAAATCACTTTTTTAATACTGAATATGCCGGACGATTATCATCAGAATGACGCAAGTAAGAGCCAAAAAATATTTGGGACAGCATTTCCTGAAAGATTTGGGAATCGCGCGTCGTATTGTCGAGAGCTTGCCTCTTCGTCAGGCTATGCCTGTGCTTGAAGTCGGCCCGGGAATGGGCGTTCTTACGCAGTTTCTCCTCCAAAATCCCTTAATAAGTCTTACAGCGGTAGAAATCGACACAGAATCTGTTGTTTTTCTCCAAAAAGAATTTCCGCAGCTTAATATTGTTGAAGGCGATTTTTTAAAAATAGACCTTCGCGAACTTTATGCCGATAAATTTTGTATAATCGGTAACTTCCCATATAATATTTCCAGCCAGATTTTTTTCAAAGTATTAGAATATAAAAGTCAAATTCCATACATTTCCTGTTTGCTCCAAAAAGAAGTTGCTGAGCGAATCGCCTCTAAACCGGGCAAGAAAGCTTACGGCATTTTGAGCGTACTCATGCAGGCATATTACGAGGTGGAATATTTGTTTACTGTATCAGAACAGGTCTTTGACCCGCCTCCAAAGGTCAAATCGGCTGTTGTTCGCTTTACCCGAAACGAAGTAGAAAAACTCGATTGTGATGAGAAACTCTTCCGTACGGTAGTGAAAACAGCCTTCAACCAGCGACGCAAGATCTTGCGAAATTCATTAAGTTCATTGGTGGAAAAAACCAATCCGATTTATGAAAATACGATTTACACAAAACGCCCCGAACAATTAGACGTTCAATCTTTTGTCAATATTACGAATGATATTGACGATGCAATGCTAAAAGTTTAGAATTGCATTAACAAATATGTTCGTTTCAGGAGTTTTGTGAAAATTGGCAAATGAAGTAAGTAAATCCCAATTTAACGTGAAAGGAACTCCGAAATGATAAAATTTTTGAATGAAGAATTAGTAGATTTACACCCAAGAGATATTGGTGAGAAAATAGCTAATCTTCCTGAAAGTAAGCAAACAATGTCGTTTATGACCTTACCCGGGAAGCTGAAGGCAGATGTGTTTACATATCTCCAACGTGATATAAAGGAGATGATTCTCAGTTCGTTAGGGTCTCGAGAAATTGCTGATATTCTTGAGTCAATGCCACCTGACGACAGGACAGCTGTATTTGAGGATTTTCCCGATATGATGATAAAAGATGTAGTTAATTATCTGTCTGCCGAAGAGAGACGGATTGCATTGGAGTTGATTGGCTATGAACCTGACACAGTCGGCAGAATAATGACTCCTTATTATGTGCAGGCTTATCCGGAATGGACTGTAAAGCGAACATTGCAGCACATCAAAAAGAACGGGCAAAAAGCAGAGACGCTGAACTATATTTATGTGGTTGATGAAGAGCAGCGGCTTATCGATGATATACGTATCGGAGCGATATTGATGGCCGAAGAGGATGATTTAATCGGTGAAATTGCTGATAAAGAATCGGTTCAACTGCTATCAACCCAGCATTTTGAGGAAGCAATTGATATTTTCCAGAAGTATGACCGTTCGGCTCTGCCGGTGGTAACTAATGCCGGGGTTTTGGTTGGGATTGTAACCGCTGATGATATCTTAGATCAAATAGAGAAGCGAGATACGGAAGACATTCAAAAAATCGGGGGATCGACCGCATTAGACATGCCTTACAAAAGCACCGGCGTTTTTACTATGATTCAGAAAAGAGCCGGTTGGTTAGTTATTCTGTTTTTTGGTGAAATGCTTACAGCGTCTGCTATGGGTTACTTTGATGAAGAAATAAGCAAAGCTGTCGTGTTAGCGCTTTTTGTACCGCTTATAATCTCCAGTGGAGGTAATTCCGGCTCGCAGGCAGCCACTCTGATAATTCGCGCTTTGGCTCTCGGAGAAATAAAACTGAGAGATTGGTGGTATATTTTCCGTAGAGAAATGTTGTCCGGTGTAATGCTGGGCTTAATACTGGCTGTCATCGGTTTTCTCAGGATATTTATATGGCAAAGTACAGGTTTATATGATTATGGTGAATATTGGGGGTATATAGCTTTGACGATTGGAATGTCGCTTGTCTTAATCGTACTTTGGGGAACAATAATGGGTGCAATGATTCCAATTATTTTGAAGAAACTAAAATTAGACCCGGCAACATCATCTGCTCCCTTTGTCGCAACTTTTGTCGATGTTACAGGATTAATCATTTATTTCTCGGTAGCATTATTGATATTAAGCGGAAAGTTGTTGTAAGAATTTATAGCTATTTGAACGATAAACTTCAGTCAAATAGACATTAAATAGTTCACGGCATTCTCAATAAATATAATTAGAGTCAAGATTAATTGACCGTATCGCGGATAGAATCATGACATTAAAATTAAAATAATTCCTTAACTTCGGGCTTTGGTCTTCCAACGCTAAACTTCTAAAAAATATGTCAGAATTAAGACTTTTTTACCACGAAAATAATAAGATAAAGATAGCTAAAAGCTTGGATATCTTAACTAAAATAGATGAAAAAGACATTATTTGGATTGACTTGAATAATGTGGCTTTGGATGTGGAAACACGTCTGGAGCAGTTTCTGAAAATCTATATTCAGGAAGATGAAGAGATTGAAGAAATTGAAATCAGTTCACGATATATAGAAACAGATGATAGCTTGGTGGCAAACTCCAATTTTCTGCTGGATAACTTCACGCTCGAACCGGTTTCGTTTATTTTGAAAAATAAAATACTTGTTTCCGTACGTGACATGGATTTGCGTTCGTTTAACGAAACGGTGAAAAAAATCTTCGCAAACACCAAAGCATTTCCTACGGGATATCATGTATTGGTAGCACTCTTAGAAACCCGTGTGGAATACGATGCCGATGTGATAGAGGATACTACCGATCTGATTACCAACTTAAGTAAAAAAATGAATGCCGGAGATGAGCCGGATGAATCGATTCTTATTCGAATCAAAGACTTGCAGGAAAAAGTGATGGTGATTCGTCAGACAATTATCGACAAGCAGCGTATTGTGTCGAATATGCTGAAAAGTCGACTTTTCCCTAAAGAGCTTTTGCCGCGTCTTACCATAATTATTAAAGACATTAATTCCTTGTTTGAGTACACTCGGTTTGGGTTTGAAAGACTTGATTACCTGCAAGATACTTTTTTGGGGATGGTTAATATCCAGCAAAATAAAATTATCAAAATCTTTACCGTTGTTTCTGTAATCTTCTTGCCACCAACGCTCATAGCGAGTATTTATGGAATGAACTTCCCGAATATGCCTGAAATGAGTTGGGAAAATGGCTATCTTTTTTCAATAATACTGATGTTTGTTTTTTCAGCTGCGATATTATGGTATTTCAAACGAAAGAAGTGGTTGTAGAAAATTCAAATTTCTACAAAAAACATTAAAAACCACAAGTGGTATATAGAGTTATCTGGCTTTTTTGCGACAGCAAATTGAAAATGCCGATTTAGCGGAGCTGACGCGGACATTATCTCGACAAGTCGAGACGACTTTTATATTTGTTTACCTGCCTAATCGTTAAGAGTAATGCTTATTCTGTCTTTGTGTCAAATTATCATTATCTTTTGATTCATTTTTTTTGCTTTTTTCTTGTAAAATACACAAGTAAAAATTATCTTTGTGAACGTCAAGACCACATGCTGTTTTCAAAATGTTACTGCGTAAATATTATACATTTGTAGCACAAGACTACGTTAATTGTTTTTATAACAATTTGCAGAACACTTGAGACGGAGGTGGTCTTGATTTTTTATTCGACGTTATGTGTGTTTGATTAGTTGTATAACCCGTAAATATTAAAACTAATGAAAGAAAAAAAATCTGAATTTCAAGAAAAACTGAAGGCTCAGTTAGATGAATTAGAAACTAAACTGGACAGTCTGAAGGCAAAAGCAAAAGATGCAACTGCCGATGCAAAAGTGAAATATAATGAAGCAATCAAGGAATTGGAGCCAAAAATCGCGGAAGGAAAAGCTAAATTAAAAGAACTGGCTGATACGGCCGATGATGCTTGGGACGATGTGAAAGAAGGTGCCGCTATTATTTGGAGCCAAATGAAAACTACTTTCAAAAATGTAAAAGACAGATTCGATGGCGATGATGATGATGTAATAGCTGAAAAACCGGCCGAAGATTCTGCATCTGCAGAATAAACAGCAGAGGAGGTATAAACTCTCAAATGTAAATACTAAAAAACGAGAAACCGCCCGGCTTCTCGTTTTTGCTTTATTGCAAATTTCAAATTTTAGAACCTGTATCTAACGCTTAAAGCTACATAATCCCAAGCGCCACCCACTGCCGGAATAAAGTAAAATGCCGGACGATAGTCAAGTGAAAGCTGTAGTGGAACCGGGAAATTGTACTCAAGACCAATTTGACCTGCAACAGCCAAACCGAAACCGGAATTCCAAGTGTTGTCTTTTTCGTACCAGCGTGTTCCCAGTTGAGCACCAACACCGGCATACCAATCAAGTCCGCCATCAATATTCATTACCCATTGATGAATACCTGAGAAGACAAATGCACCTCGATCTCCGTAACCGTATAGACCTAAGTCAGCCTCTAAACGTGTGTTGCCGGAAAGCGGATGTTGATAAGAAAGCTCAGCGCCATATCCAAAACGAAGTCCGATTGCTCTGTCATTAGTTTGAGCTGCTACAGTTGTTGCAAGTCCTAGCACAAAAACTGCGATAAAAAATAATTTTCTCATGTTTGATGTTTTTTGTTTAGTAAATAATTGATTTTTTTATTAAATATTCTCTAATTTCTAATTAAAACAAGTTTACTGTTAATTTGTTCAAAATATCGGCTCTTTCCAGTCGCCGTGTTTTTTTATCAGCTCAATCAATCGGTTTACAGCATCATCTTCCGGAATTCCGCGCTCAATGCATTCGTGTTTTTTATATAGCATCACAGTGCCGATTCCCGCGCCTACATAGCCGTAGTCTGCATCAGCCATTTCACCGGGCCCATTCACAATACAACCCATAATTCCGATTTTCAACCCGGTCAAATGGGAGGTCTTTGCTTTTACTTTTGCAATTACGTCTTGCAAATGGAAGTTTGTTCTACCGCAGCTCGGACATGAAATATACTCTGTTTTGCTTATCCGCACTCTTGTGGCCTGTAGAATTCCATATGAAACCGAAAGGAGTTTTTCGGCTGTTATGCTGTCTGAGTTTTGAAGCAAAATGCCGTTAGCTAATCCATCGACAAAAATTATACCTAAATCGGCCGCAGATTTTATTTGTAAGGATTCTAAATCATTTTCGCTGTAATTTCCGACTAAAATGACAGGAGTTTTGATACCTTCTGCAATTAAAGTATGGATAAAAGCACGATACTCGCCAACAGGATTTTCCGGATTTACTTCAAGCAGAATGACTATGTTCGAGTTTTTTCTCAAAATATCCAAAATTTTATCCGAAAGCTCATCGTAGCTTGTTTTTATAAAAATCAATTCTTCACCTGCTTCCAAGGGCGCGTTTCCAAAATTGTAAATCGGAAATTTTTCTTCTTTGGAATTGGTGATAATGTCATTTTCTATCAAATAGTCAGGCTTCAAGTTAGGGTGATCGCATTTTTGAGCAATCACAATGGGAAGGTTTTCTCCACCAATATTTCTTATCGAATAGGTGCTGCGTTGTTTGAAGGGTTCAATTGTAAACGGTTTGGTGGATTTTATGCTGATTTTTTTTGTGTTTTGGCTTCTTGCCGTGATGTAATCACGCATAATTTTTCCTACAGGAACCTCTTTTTCGGGATCTTCACTGAGCGATACCCGCACTGTATCTCCGATTCCTTCGGCAATCAATCCTCCTGTGCCTACAGCAGACTTTATTCTGCCATCTTCACCATCGCCCGCCTCTGTTACACCAAGGTGAATCGGGAAGTGGAAATCTTGTTCTTCCATTTTTTCTACAAGCAATCGTACGGCCTGAATCATTTGAACCGTGTTCGAAGCTTTCATCGAAATCACCAAATGATTGAAGTTTTCTTCCTTGCAAATTTGTAAGAATTCCAAGCAAGACGCTACCATTCCTTCAGCTGTATTTCCCCATTTGTAGAGCATTCTGCCGCTTAGTGAGCCGTGATTTACACCGATTCGAATCGCGGTGTTATGCTCCTTGCAGACATTGATAAGCTTAGTAAAACGCTCTTTTATTTTCAAAAATTCTTCATGATATTCCTCGTCGGTATATTCATGGCGGACTGCTGTCCGGATTCCGCTTACATAATTTCCGGGGTTTACACGTACTTTTTCAATAAACTGAGCCGCATAATCAGCCACATTGGCGTTGAAGTGAATATCTGCCACGATTGGCGTTTCATAGCCTTTTTCACGGATTTTGTCATGGATAATTTTAATGCTGTCCACCTCTTTCAAACCCTGTGTGGTAAGGCGTACCAAGTCAGCTCCTTCTTTTACGATTCGGATAACTTGATCTATAGAATTTTCTATGTCATTGGTGTTAGTATTCGCCATAGATTGAACGCGAATCGGGTTGTTTCCACCCATTTTTAGTTTGCCTATTTGTATCTCGTCTGAAGGGCGACGTGAGTAATTATAAGGATCTGTTTTCCACATAATATGTTGATGTATAATAATTTAAATCTTAGTTTGGTCTTTTGAAAATTATAATGTATATTTATATTGTATGATTATCTGTTTTTGTTCCTAATCTTAGATAATGTTTTTTTAGATTGGGACTAACCGCTTCAAGTCGGTTTGTCCCGTTGTCTAAAGACGTAAATATGCAACAATTCAAAATTGCAACAAATAGGAATGATTGCG
>LSQX01356556.1_pt1 | contig 17297 bp, 15 predicted proteins | sample 654561 | NCBI WGS metagenome assembly LSQX01 (sample SAMN04489861, study PRJNA283612) | anaerobic digester metagenome | isolation source: 4 biogas reactors fed with cattle manure at either 37C or 55C with and... | place: Denmark: Kongens Lyngby | collected 2014
CTTTGAAGGCCTTTGGACACTTCCTAAAGGGGTCTCTTACAACGCTTACCTCATCAACGACGAAAAAACTGCGATTATCGATACTATCAAAAGCGGTAATCTTTCAGATTATATTGAAAGGCTGACGTCTATCCTGCCGGAGGGCCATAAGATAGACTACCTTATAGTAAATCACATGGAACCGGACCATTCAGGTTCTATCCGAATGCTAAAACATCTTCACCCTGACATGAAAATTATAGGCAACAAAAAAACAATTGAAATGCTAGATGCTTTTTATAATATAAAAGAGAATATCATAGAGGTCAAAGAGGGAGATATCTTAGATTTAGGTAACCATAAAATCACCTTCGCAATGATACCCATGGTTCACTGGCCGGAGAGCATGGTCACTTATGAAACTACAGAGAGAGTGCTTTTTTCCACCGACGCTTTCGGCGGATTCAGCGCCCTTGAAGGTGGGATCTTTGATGACGAGCTGGACATGGATTACTATGAATATGAGATCCTTCGCTACTTCGCAAATATAGTCGGACGTTATGCCGCTCCGACACAAAAAGCCATTGCAAAGGTCAGAGCCCTTAATCCTCGGATAATATGCCCCGCTCACGGCCCTATACATAGGACCAATCCTAAGCATATAGTGGATCTTTACGACAAATGGAGCAAACATGAAACTGATGAAGGTGTGGTTGTAGTTTATGGTTCAATGTACGGCAACACCAAATTCATGACAGATGCGATTGCCCGCTCAATCTCTGAAGCCGGCATCAAAAATGTCTTCGTCCATGATGTATCAAGAGACAACCTTTCCTTCATGGTAGCGGATATATGGAAATATAAGGGGCTTGTACTTGGAAGCTGTACATACAACACTGAACTCTACCCACCAATGGCAACACTTTGCAGATCATTGTCCAACAAAATGATGAAAAACAGAACCCTGGGTATATGCGGTTCTTACAGCTGGAGCAAAGGAGCCCTGGCAGAGCTTCAGCTGTTCGCTGAAAGGGGCGGAGACTGGACGCTAATACAGCCTTCCATAGAGGTCAAGTCCTGTCCAACAGAGGAAGACCTCTATCTGTGCAGGCTTCTGGGGAAAAATATCGCTGATGCTGTAAAAAAAGAATGCAATAGATAATCGAATCTTTATACGGATGAGACAGACAAAGAGGCCTCCGAAAACCTGAGTTTTCGGAGGCCTCTTTGTCTGTTTGAAACTACCGGTCTATCTCGTTGATCTCGACATCTGGGATGTATTTGTTGAAAATTTTCTTGAGACTATCTATCTGGTCTCTGTCGAAAAATACTTTCCAACCTACTACATCTCTTTCCAGAAATACCATCGTACCAATCTTTTTGTGCATCAAAGTAATGAATTGGATTTCTTCCCATTTCAGTACTTCCCTGTGGTGAGTAATCCAAGTATGTGTCTCCTTGACCATGCCAACCGGAGAAACATAGACTAATTTCTGATACCTGAGCGCAAAGAAACTGGCAAATCCGAGCATAATATTGGGCAGAGCTTTCTCTGTTATTCCCATTGAATAATATCTCCAGAAAGTTCCTCCTAACAGATATACACCAATCGCTACAAAAGTCGCAGTCTTAAAGTTACTGGTAGTCCTTCCTGATTTAGAGACCAGGAGACTTTCAAGTTCCGGCAGTCTTTCTCGCAATTTTTACTTCTCTTGTTAAACTAATTCTGCTGGACGTGTCTTTCCGCCCTTCACAGGTTCCCCGTCCTTACCGCGCCAGAAAATACCTATACCCATATAGGTCATGACTATTGCCACGAGCGGGTTAAGGTAGTTGAGGAAAGCGTAAGGAGCGTAGGCTAGAGTTGGTACTCCAAGAACTGTTGCGTGATAAGCACCGCAAGTATTCCATGGAATAAGAACAGATAGAAGCGTACCGGAGTCTTCAAGCGTACGGGAGAGCATCCTCGGATGGAGTCCTTTATCGTCGTATGCAAGCTTGAACATGCGTCCCGGCATTGCTATTGAAAGATACTGGTCGCCAAGGAAAACATCGCAGATAAAGCAGGAAAGGATTGTAGCCGTTACCATTCCTCCAACAGATTTGATTGGCTTCATTATCGCTTCGAGCATAACTCTGAGGAATCCACAGACTTCCATGGTAGAACCAAAGGTGAACGCGCAGAGGATAAGAGAAATCGTCCAGTTCATCGACTGAAGACCGCCTCGCTCCATAAGTTGGACCATGTCGTTCGCAGAGGCCACAGCCAGATCAGGAGCCATCGTGAGCCCATTTGCTGAGAGGAGGGCACCTAAAGCGGCAGCATCTTCTGCAGCACCTGCTATTTCAGCAGATATGGATGGAACATAGCCATACTGCATGATATTGAGGATATCTCCAACGCCTACGCCCTGTATAAGAGCAAAAACTACAGCAACCAAGATGCCCGCATAAAGACTGGGAAGTGCAGGCTTGCTCATAGCGGAAAGTCCTATGACTACGATAGGAGCTAGTAGCGCAATCGGGCTGATCCAAAATTCAGCATCCATAAGTGCCTGCAGAGCCTGTATTTTCGCGAGGTCCAGGGTACCACCGGCATATCTGAATCCAATCACTATTGTGATAACCATTACTATGACATATGTGGGACCGGTCGTCCATACCATTGCCCTGATATGCTGGAACAGATCTGTACCTGCAACTGCGGGGGCAAGGTTGGTAGTGTCAGAGAGAGGAGACATTTTGTCTCCAAAGTAGGCTCCTGAAATAATTACACCTGCTGTAATAGGAGCAGGAATGCCGAGGCCAAGAGCTATACCCATAAGGGCAATACCAACTGTTCCAGATGTTCCCCATGAGGTACCTGTTGAAAGAGAGACCACCGAACAGATTACCAGAGTAGCAAAAAGGAATATCGAAGGGCTGAGGATAGAGAGCCCGTAGTATATCATCGTCGGTACTACACCGCTTGCGATCCACGTACCAACGAGAGGTCCGACTGTGTAAAGGATTAGGCATGCCTGCATACCTGTCATGATGCCGTCAACTATACCTTTTTCTATAGTTCCGTAATCAATATTTAAGTAAAACACTCCAAAAGAACCTGCAAGTATAGCGCCAAGAATTAGAGGGATGTGGATATCAACTTCCCAAACAAGAACGCTAAATGCAATAAGAACGCCTACTGCAACAAAAATAAGAATAGCAAGAGCCAATGATGGTTTGCGTTGTTCCATAGCAATAAAACACTCCTTTCAATTATCAAAAAATTTAAGAACTAAAAAAACAGTAATCACAAAAAGCGAATCGTTTAGCATAGCACCTCCCTGTTTAAGATGATCGTCGTAAGAAACGCTTAACACAAAAGTTAAGTAATAACAGGAAATGAAAACAGTGTTCTCACTGTCCAAGTAATTTTACTTCCTTTATCTAAGTAATTCTACTACCTCAGCGAACGATTTGTCTACTTAGCGCTTTCATTATTTATCTTTATTTAGTCAATTTCACAATAGGATATAAAGGAAATAGACGTGACTGCTAACCTTTCAGAATAAAATCCCCGGAATCTAACACCACTTTGTAAGTTGATACAACTCTTGGTCAATAAAAACATGGCTATTGTAAACAAAAAATATCTTTTAAACATTAAACTATCATTAAAAGCAATTTGACAGAATCCTATTAAATATCTATCATCTATCTTTGCGCTCTTAAAAACTGCTCCTCTTATGGAGGTATAACATTGAATGTACCAATAAAAAATTTGGTTGAAGGATCTCTTTGTGTCTCACTTTCAATTGCACTTTCATTTGTAAAATTGTTTGCCCTTCCACAGGGCGGATCTGTAAGTTTAGGGATGCTGCCAATTATAATTTTTGCGCTCAGAAGAGGCGGGACATCCGGAGTTTTTGCAGGACTTGCTGTAGGACTACTCAAACTTTTTTTAGGGGGATACATCGTTCACCCCCTACAGGCATTACTCGACTACCCTGTTGCCAGTGCCTTGATCGGCACGGCCGGCTTCTTTAGATCAAACAAATACTTTGGAGTGGGCGTTGCTTCCATCTTGAACCTTTTCGCAACCGTTCTTTCCGGAGTAGTATTTTTCTCCGAATATGCACCTAAAGGGATGAATGTTTGGCTTTACTCTTTTTTATACAATGCAAGCGTTGTGATACCGGAAGCCATCATCTGTATGACACTGACTTATCTTATTTTGCCTAGGTTAGACAAAATAAGTTTGTAATTTTTTTTACAAACTTATTATCACTTTATTTCACATAAAGGGTTGATGCATTTTCCTTTTCAATATAGAATACCCCAAGTGCGGGAGGTAGTTTTTCCGCCAAAATAATTTTGTAACATATTATAAGGAGGACTTCTTAAAATGGCCAAAGCAGTAGTAGATCAGGATGCTTGTGTAGGTTGCGAGGCATGTGTAGGCGTTTGCCCGACAACAGCAATCAGTATGGATGACGGCAAAGCAAAGGTCGATCCCGATACATGTGTAGAGTGCGGAGCCTGCGTGGCTACCTGCCCTGTCAGCGCAATCTCTCAGTAATAATTACAGCTGAATGAACATAAAAAATCCGGGGGCTATGCCCCCGGATTTTTTATGTGTTTATTTCTCTTCTAATCCTGCCGCAATGGTCAAGAGGGCCTCTCCCATTGCCCAGATCAAGAAAGCGTTTAATTGCTTCCGTTACGTATTCCTTCGCTGACGCTACGCTCTCCTCAACGGAAAGCTCTAAAGCAAGCCCGCATGCGATAGCCGACGAAAGTGTACATCCGGTACCGTGGGTGTTGGGGTTATCCACCCTTTCTGATAAAAACCATTTTTCAGCCCCATCTGGAGCGATTAGAAGATCATCAGCGCTGTTTTCAAAATGGCCGCCTTTTAAGAGAACATACATTTCTCCAGTTTTTGCAATGATTTGAGCAGCATTCCTCATCGTATCTTTGTTACATATTTCTATGCCGCTCAGGATTTCGGCTTCCGGTATGTTAGGCGTTATAACGTTTGCCAGAGGCAAAAGATTTCTTTTAAGAGAACTGAGAGCGTCCTCCTTGAGGAGCCTGCTTCCGCTTGTAGAGACCATTACAGGATCCACTACGATATTTACAGCCTTATATTCAATAAGTTTTTTCGCTATTATTTCTATAAGTGGCGAACTTGAAGTCATCCCTATTTTCACAGCGTCAGGACAAATATCTGAGAATATCGCATCCATCTGCTTTCCAACAAATCCAGGATCTACTTCGACAATCGCAAAGACCCCTGTAGTATTCTGAGCTGTAAGTGCTGTTATCACGCTCATACCATATAAACCGTAAGATGTAAAAGTTTTAAGATCTGCCTGGATCCCGGCACCACCGCTGCAGTCAGAACCAGCAATTGTAAGGACCTTTTTCATCTGGTGACACCTTTCTCGCTTTTGACAATTTTTTCAATCAGGGTCAGAAGCCTGGAAACTGAAGCTTTTATATCTTTTTGTGCAAATATTGCAGAGACCAACGCGACTCCTACAATTCCTGAGCCTGATAGATCCATTATGTTTTTCTCCGTTATACCACCAATAGCAACGACCGGGATTGAGACTGAATCACATATTTCCTTGAGCTCGCTCAGGGAAATATTCTGGGCATCCTCCTTTGTTGATGTAGTGAAGAGAGCACCTGTTCCAATGTAATCAGCCCCGCACCTTTCGGCTTCAAGCGCACTTTCTACTGTTTCGGCTGAAACTCCGAGTATCCTGTCCGGCCCTATCTTTCTTCTTGCGTTTGCCGCTTCCATGTCGCTCTGTCCAACGTGTACACCATCAGCTCCTGAGGCTATGGCAACTTCAACATTGTCGTTGATAATAAGAGGAATATCATATCTGTGAGCTACTGCAGCTATTTCGATAGCAAGGGCAACATATTCATCAAAACCAATCTCTTTTTCCCGCAGCTGTACCATGGTTACTCCGGCTCTTGCAGCCTTTTCTACTTGCTCAGCAAGGGAGCCTCCGTTCAGCCACTTTCTATCTGTTACAGCGTAGAGTTTCAAGGTGTTTTTATCTGCTTTCAATTTTCGCAGCCTCACTGAATTTTTCTCCGTTCATATTGCTTACCTCATCTACTATGAAGGTCCTGTAGGTCAAGGTCCCTCCCCCTGTCAAAAGAAGTCTTTCATAAGCGGATTCACCTGCTATACCCATCAAGGCGGCGGCCGCGGTTGCAGCGGCAGGCCTTGATGGCGAAACAGCGCAGCAGGCTCCGGTAAGGACAGAGAGCATGCACCCTGTACCGCTTACCTTTGACATAAGAGGGTGTCCATTGCTGACTAGATATACTTCATCATTCCCAACCACTATATCTTTAGGCCCTGTGACAGTTATTACAGCGCCTGTTCTCTTGTTGAGTTCCTTTAGAACTGAAATCGTTCGATCTGATGACTCGCCCTTCTGGATGTCAGGATCGGATGCATCCACACCCCTGGTACTCCCTGAATCCCCGGCAATGGAGAATATCTCCGAGATGTTGCCTCTTATAACTGCAAGTTTTATTTCGCGAATAAGGTCATTAGCCGTCGAAGTGCGCAAAGAGGAAGCACCAGCTCCGACAGGATCAAGAATCACCGGTATTCCGATCTGGTTGGCCCTCTTACCTGCTTTGAACATGGCAGGTATAGTCCTACTGTTGAGAGTTCCAATGTTTATAACGAGAGCGGAAGCTATCGAGACTATATCTTCGACCTCGCCCCCATCATCTGCCATTACAGGTGAAGCTCCGCAGGCAAGCAGAACATTTGCACAGTCATTTACTGTAACGTAGTTTGTAATACAGTGTACCAACGGATTTTTTCTTCGAACTTCATCAATTATCGCTGCAAACATTTTTATCTTCCTTTCTGATTTTTCCCACGACGGTAGCAAACACTATTAAAGCAACCATCACAGGCAGAGTATTTCCTAAGGGAGTCTCAACCTGCATGCATGCTCTATACATAGCAAACCCTATGGCCCAAAGGACAAAATTTGACAGGTTGATGCTTTCTTGAAAGTGGTCTTTTTTAAGGATAAAGAAATCAACGATGAGTATGCTTATCATCGGGGCAAAGACAGAGCCTATTAGAAAAAGAAAGTTCTCATATTGCTCTATAGGGGTAAAAACAGCAATGGCGGTCCCTGCTATGCATGCTATAAATGCTGTTGTCTTGCTGCTGACCATGTTTGTAACACTGCTAAAGCTGATGCCGGCCGAATATACATCTAAGAATGTTGTGGTAACAGTTGATACCACTATGATAAATACTGCGGCTATTCCCAACCCCGCACCCATCATTATTTTAGCAATGTCAGTTTCTCCGGTAAAAATAGAAGCTCCAAGACCTATCATGTACATCCATGTACTGACGGCAAAATACACCAGCACACTTATCAAAGCTGTTCTACGCGGACTTGAAGAGTTATGCGTGTAGTCTGAAATAAGCGGGAGCCACGAGAGCGGCATTGCCGCGGAAAGTTCAACTGCGCTTCCGAAGCTCATCACGCCTGAAGCTCCGGTTGAGGAATCTCCTCCGAATACTATGAAGCTAAGGAGAACCGTCAGTGTAAACAGTGCTGTCATAGTAAACACATTGACTTTTTCGAGGTTTTTTATGCCTACCACTACCCAGACCATTATCAGAAGACCAATCACCAAGCACCAGAAAGCAGGACTGTACATCCCAGTGTACCTTTCTGCAACAATCGCTACTGCCCGGCCACCGGCTATGATCATTACAGCTGTCCAACCAACCAGCTGCGTAACGTTAAGTACAGAAAAAAAGATCGAACCTTTTTGTCCAAACGAAATTTTTACCGTTTCCATTGCACTTTTTCCGCTTTTCGCTCCTACCAGGCCTGCTAGGTAGAGAGGAATACAACCGATAACATGCCCTATTACTATTGCAGCAACTCCTTTTGAAAAACCAAGCGGAGCAATAAGACTGCCCGTCAGTATTTCTGCTATGGAGACTGCCGCGCCGAACCAAATCAGAGCGCTGTTAAAAACTGTTATTTTACCCAAGTCTTTCAAGTTATTTTATTCCCCCCATACAAAAATAAAAACGGGAGACGCCATCTACGCGTCTCCCGCTAAATTTTGCAATTTAGTGCGTTTCCCTACGTTGGCATTATCCAAATCAGGTCCAGGGTCGAAGTCTACGACTTCCTCTCAGCCTGCCACGCAAGCTCCCCGAATATTCAATTGTAATTAACAGTGACATTATAGTGCCTCTTAAGCCGGATGCTGTCAAGTGCTTATTACTTCATAGAGTCATTATTACTGTCCATATCTATTTTTGAGATCTTCAGCTTCACATTTTACCTGATCATCGCATAAAACTACCCCTCCGCCCGCAGCTTTTGCAAGGATATATATTCTTGCGAAAACCTCCAGCATCTCGCATCTCATGAGAGCCTCTTTAAGAGTTCTGCCAACGCAGAGAGCTCCATGGTTAGACAGAAGCACTCCGTTTCCATCGTCGAGTGCCAGCTTGGCATTATCCGCAAGTTTGGCAGTACCAATCGAAGCATAGTCTGCAATTGGTATTTTTCCACCAAAAACAGCCACTTGATTATCTGTAATTGGGTAAAGAGGTTCCCTGAGAGAGGCAACAGCTGTCGCATAGACAGAATGGGTGTGAATGACAACATTTACATCTTTTCGGGCAGATAATATTTTCATATGCATTTCTTTTTCTATCGAGGGTTTTCTTGTTCCTTCTAGAACGTTTCCACTCAGATCCATCCTCACTATATCCTCCGGTACAAGTACAGTGTAATCCATCCCGCTGGGTGTTATGAGCAATCCCTTTTGGGTACGGCAGCTTATGTTACCTCCCGTCCCTTGGACCAGACCTTTTTCTAAAAGAAGAATACCTGTCTCTATTATTTCTTTTCTTATTTCAACTTCATTTATCATATTCATCCCTCGCAAGTCTGCTAAGCAGGGGCGTTATCAACAAATTGACAATGCCTGTTATAAGAAAAATATTTATTATCGAAACTTTGAAGGTGAGCAGCAAGGCTACAAAAATAGCTGAGAGTACCATGCCGAAAGAATCTGTTATGTTTAAGCATGCAACAACTCTAGCCCTATGTTCATTAGAGCTTTTCGACTGCATTATAGCGTACATGGGAACACTAAAGATCCCTCCGCTTGCAGCAAGAAGGAGAAAAGAAAATATTATTCCCCAAGAAACGGGCATATGTATAAATGTCTTTACCCCAACAAGAATTTCAGTTTTGGCGGCAGCAATGCTGAAGCAATAGAGAAGAAAAATCGCAACAGTCATCCCTAGACACCCATAAGGTACAAGCCTTCCGGAGACCTTACCCCTGAGAAGCCTGTTGCATAAAGTCGACCCAATACCAACTCCAACAGAAAATACGACAAGGAAAAGGGTCGATACCTCTTCGTTCCCACCAAGTATGTCCTTCGAAAAGGTCGGAAACTGGGAAAGAAAGACAGCTCCCAAAAACCAAAACCAGCTTATTCCCAGTATGGATCTGAATACCTGTTTATTTGGCTTTACAAATGCGATGATATCTATCGTGGACCTTAGTGGATTCCAATCGACTTTCATGCCCGGAACAGCAGGTTCTGCCCTTGGTATAAGAAGGCTTGAAAGAAAACCCAATATCGCGACACTTACTATCCCTACCGAAATATATGCTCTGCCCGCTGGATGGAGGATAAAAAGACCACCGCACAGCGTCCCCGAGAGGATCGCAATGTATGTGCCGGCGCTAACAAGTCCGTTGCCGGCAACGAGTTCGCCCTCTGTAAGGTGCTGTGGAAGGATGCTAAATTTTAAAGGTCCGAAAAATGCAGACTGTGCGCCCATAAAAAATAAAAGTATTATGAGACCCCAAAGGCTAAGAAAAGTGAAGGCTGCAGCTGTAAGAAGCATTAGAACTATTTCTACAAACTTTATCACCCTTATGAGAAAGGACTTTTCAAACTTATCTGCGAGCTGGCCTGCCGTGGAGGAAAAAAGAAAAAACGGCAGTATGAAAAGACCGGCGATAGAAGTAATCAGAATTTGGGCATTTAATCCGTATTCTTCAGCCAGTCTGAAGGTTATAAGTATAATAAGGGCATTCTTAAAGAGGTTGTCGTTGAATGCACCAAAAAATTGGGTTAGAAAAAGAGGGAGAAATCGTCTTACCGTTAAAAGTTCAAACTGAGTTTTGATCTGAGCGTCCCCCTAAATATCTCCTGTTTTTTCTTTGTTCGGACTCTTACCGACTTCTTCTATTGAAATTCCTCTGGTATGTACAGTCTTGAACCATGTCCCCTGGTCTTTAGCCAGGAAAGCCGCTTTGAAGATTATCGGTATCCATGTAAGCCCAAACCAGAAATACGCGAACGTATCCTTCACATATCTAAGCGTAAATTTCTTCTGATGCATCGATGGTCCGACTATCACACAAATCAGGCAAAATGCGATAATGAAGAAGATAGGAAGTCCGAAAAACAGCACCCAGTCTATCATAGTCTGAGGCGTGCTCTTTGATATCGTTGGAAAAAGAACCATGTTGTTGATAAGAGTGTAAGCCATTCCGGCGAACATTATTATTATTCCAAGACATGATTTAGCCGGAGCAAGCAGATATAGGAACAGGTCGAGATACTGAAGCTTTCTGGTCACAAAAAAAGATTTCAGCGCATCCCTGCCATAGTGCCACAACACCCAGTAGTGTCCCTGCATCCATCTGGTGCGCTGCCGTCTGGAAATAGCAATGTCCTGAGGTTTCTCATCATATATGACAGCTGCGTCATTCCAGTGCACCCTGCTGCCGGATAGGATCAGCCTGGTTGACATCTCTAGGTCCTCTGTAAGGCTTTCCAGATTCCAGCCAATCCTTTCAAGAGTGGCTGCTCTTATAACAAGTCCGGTCCCTCCAAGGGTACAGGACAATCCCCATAAACCCCTGGCAAGCTGCCAGAACCTGTTCGAGAACCAGTAAGCAAGAGCGTATGATCTCGTCAGCCAGTTATCATCAGGATTCTTGACATCTAAAACTCCCTGTATGGCTTCTGCTTCAGGGTGAAGTTCCATGTAGTTGTTCATATGCATAAGAAAGTTTACATCGACGAGGTTATCCGCATCAAACATTGCAAGGGCATCGGCCTTGTCTATAGGAAGCTGTGGCAAAGCCCACCTTACGTTCCATGTCTTACCGTTGCGATCTTTGTCAAAACGTTCAAGAGCGACCGCACCCTGCATGCGTGAAAGTTCTGCCGTATTGTCCTGGCAGTTGTCGCAGGAGACGTAAACTGTATAGCAGTTTTTTGGGTAATTCTGTTCTGCCAGGCTTTTAAGGAGGGGTTCTATAACCATCGCTTCATTATGTGCCGGAACTAGAACTACAAACCTCCGATAGCGTTTGGCTCTCGGCATCTCTTTCTGGCTCCAGAATCCTCTGATGCTTACGACAATCTGGTATACTCCGTCACTCATGAGGAGTGCAAGCAGCGAATAGAGGACAAACTGCAACACCCACCATCCCCACCATATAAACCAGTACATTAATTCATGAGAATTCTCCATAAACTTCATTCCTCCTGCAAAAGAACACAAAAAACCTTGGATAATCCTTATTCCACTATGAAGGCTTTAAAAGATCCAGACCTATTAATCAAGAATATCATTTATTAAATTTTTTTCCAGAATCATATCATTATAACTCAGCCTTAGGTCAACTTCCTTAGTTATTTCATCATATTGGGACGCATCTATCGATTCATGCGTGCCTATCCTTGTGGCTCTTTTCACAGCGGGCTCAACGAAAACACCGTCGATGATGTATGACCCGTTTCGGAATATAACTGGATCAGATCCGTTATCGAGAGAAAGGTTCTTGCCAAAAAATGTTTCTATCTTTACTCCCAATAACCCTGCGGCTGTAGGCATTATGTCGATTTGTCCGGTATCTGTATATTCTATTCCTTTTCTTGCGTTAGAACCTGACATGTGGAAAATAAGCGGAATCCGCCGTGTTTCTTTCCATTCTATCGCTTCTTCTATTTTTCTTCCGATTAATTTCTCCATCTCTTGCTTGTATGCAATGGGCACCGCAGGATGGTCTCCGTAGAGAATGACAAGACTTTTTTTATCCAGTCCTGAAGTTTTAAGGCCATCTAAGAACCTGCCCAACTCTCGGTCAAAGTAGTTCATTGAAATTATGTAGTCGCCAAGCAGGATTTCCCTCATTTCTTTAGGAAGGGGAAAACTGCCATCGTCCAGCCCATCAAAGTTAAATGGATGGTGGCTGCTCAACGTTACAATAAATCCAAAGAAGGGAGCTTTTGTATTTTGGAAAATATCAAGGGCCTCTGTAAATATAGTCCTATCGCTTAACCCTAGGCCTAGAACCTCTCCATTCGGAAAGCTGCCACGGCTGTACTGTTTGTCAAAATAAAGTTTAGGATGCATCCTGTGACAATTCCAGAATGAACTGTAGGTCCCCTGGACGACGAAGGCCTGGTATCCATTTTTCTTAAGAGCTTTGGCCAATGAATTGAAATCATTGTTCGAGAACCTTGTGTATGCAGCACCGGATGCAGAGGGGAAAAACCCGCTGTTGGCCATAAACTCTGAATCAGAACTAAGACCCGCTGCAGTCTGATTCCAAGCACGGGGAAAATAAAGTGAATCTTCTACAAAGCGGTTCAAATTCGGAGTGACTTCAGTACCACTGATCTTCAACCCTATGACAAACTGCTGGAGAGCTTCGCATTGTATCATTATCAGGTTTTTGCCTTTAGCAGGAGCAGTTGTGTTTTCCTTTAAACGACCGGAAAACCATGCTCTGATCTCATCTATTTTTTCCTGAGGGACGTAGCTAGGTTCAAACGCTTTAACCGTGAGAGAGATAATATCCTCCCAGTGGAAAGAGGCAGAACTGACCCACGTACAGACCGAAAGCCTGTCATACATTGCGCTCATTATATTGGGTCTTTGTTGCCTGAGCCTGTAGCCTGCGACAAGCTGAACAGAAACAGCAAGAGAAAGGACCAGCAGTGAAAGCCCAATCCTTTTTCTTGTCAAAGGCTCAAAACAAAGGGTTATCCGTTCCTTTTTAAGCAACCAAATAACTATAGGGATATCAACAATAAGCAGTACATCCCGCAGTTTGAGCAACGACCATATGGACTTGGCTATCAGTCCTGTCTGAGGCAAGAGAAGTATATCGCGGAATATAAAGATATCTGAGTAGTATCTTATAAAGAGAATATCAGTAAGGACGAGGACCGAAAACAAGAAATTTATTACCAAGAGAGCGCTGCCTCTGTATTTTAGGGGAACCAGAGAGACCGGTATAAGGACAGAAAGTATCGCTCCCAAAGACGGCAGAGCCACAGCGAGAGCCCGCAGGGAATGCCTAACGGGATGAATTTTCAAACTTCCAAAAGAAGGCCAGTTTAGAACATCGGCAATTCTGTAATCTACAACGAAAAATTTAATCCATATTAAAAGCGTTAAAAGAATCAAGACCCTGAGTTCAATATCCCGGCACTTCATCCCTTTAACGGGCAAAATCTTCATTTTCTCAGTCTTCCCTCAAGACCTTAGGCAGCAGGTTATATTCAAGTATTCTGTCGCTTAAATTAAGTCGTTTTTTCACCTCTTCGGCCATTTCTGAATATTTGCTGTAGTCCAATTCTTCGCCTTCNNAGGGTATCCTTATCACCAAAGGTATACGCTGAATGTCTTTCCATTCCCAGCCATTTTTCAGGCTCTTGCCAAGAAGTTTTTCGAGGTTGGCTCTGTCCCATTTGGGAATCGCAGTGTGATCTCCGTACAATGCTATAACAGAGGAATCCAAAAGCCCATTGTTCCTGAGTTCCTCGATGAATTTCCCAAAGTGGTTATCAAAGTATTTAATTGACGTAAGGTAGTTGCCCATCAACGTACCATCTAAGCTCCCTGTATCCAGTTCCGTCTGGGTAAAAATACCTTTGAAATTATAAGGATAGTGGCTTGTTAGTGTTATTAAGAAAGCATAAAAAGGTTTTTGCGTATCCTCGAGGATACCAATAGACTGTCTGAAGAAACTGCCGTCACTTAGCCCCAAACCAATACTCTCTTCCGCAACAAAATCTTTCTTGCTTATAAAACGGTTAAATCCCATCGAAGGATACATCCTGTTTCTATTCCAAAAGCCCGGTCTATCTCCGTGCAGCGCCAATGACACATAGCTTTGCTCAGATAGAACTTTAGGTAGAGCCTCATATTTATTTCCTGCATATTTAGTGTAGGCAACTCCAGCGGCAGATGGATAAAGTCCTGTATTGACAAGAAATTCAGCGTCTGAACTATTCCCGGATGCGGTCTGGTTGTATGTTCTGCTAAAATAAATTGACTCTTTGATAAACTTGTTGAGGTTTGGGGTAACTTCGACTCCTTTTATTGTCAGCCCTACTACAAACTGCTGGAGCGATTCGACCTGAATGATTATAAGATTTTTACCCTTCGCAACTCCGCTTAAACGAGAGGGAGTTCTGTTGTTATTCCTATCGTTAAGAAATTTTTTAACTTCGGCTATCTCTTCTTCTGAAAGGGATCCCTTAAAAAGAAAATGTTCTGCAGCATTTCTGGCATCAGCCAGATGATACGTAAGAGCGCCTACATTATTACAGACTGCAGGCCTGTCCCACATAGACCTTAAGACCCCTGGTACTTTTTTACCATAAGTCTCAAACCTGTAAAAAATTAAAGATATACCTATAATTAGAAGCAACAAAGAGACCATAAGTCTTTTTAACGTTACCTTCTTAAAAAAAGGAGCTATCGTGAATTTACCGGAAAGAAATATAAAGAATATAAAAAGCGGAATATCTAAAAAGTAGAGAAAATCGGTGGGCTGTATTAGAGCAATGACAGAATCGGCGATTTCACCCACCTGCGTGGAAAGACCGATGTTCATCATAGTAAACATATCCGAGTAATAACGAAGATGCAGAAGGTCCGTTACAACGAGAAGGGAAAGTAAAAAATCGACAGTAAGGGCAGTAAAAGCTCTTATCTTTCTCCAGAAAATAGAGGTTGTAACGGTGAAACAGAGAGATATCCCGGCAGAAGAAGCGGCAGAGATAAAGGATCGTGTGGCATGAGATGAAACTGTCTGTTCAAGAAGATAGAACTTTACATAAATAATCACAAATAATAATGAGAAAAATATCAGTTCCCTATTGTCACTTTTACTTTTATTGCGGGAAATTTTGTATTCTGAGGGCCCCATACAGTAAAAACTCCTCTACTATCTTCTTCCATAAAGAGAATTTAATTTTTTAAAACGGGCTGATATCTCTGAATCAGCTCCAATCAATTCTTCGAAATCTTTTATGCCGATACGCCACAGCCAATTACCCTGAGCCACTCCGGGAACGTTCATTCTTGAGTCTGTACCGAGTCCAAGTATATCCTGCATCGGGACAATTGCAACCTTCGATGTGGATGAGAGCGCCATCACGGCGAAGACCTCCGCTACATTCTCTTTGGTTATTTCACGTACTGTGTATTGTGACACTAAAGACCTTGATCTCTCATCCGACTCGTTCTCCCACCAACCTCTCACTGTATTGTTATCATGGGTTCCTGTATAAACAACAGACCCGGGAACATGGTTGTGAGGAGCATATGGATTAGAAGCGACATCATCGTTGAAGGCAAAGAGGAGAACCTTCATTCCGGGAAGGCCAAACAAATTCATCAGACCTCTGACATCGTCTGTGATGATACCTAGATCTTCCGCTATGAGAGGCAACTCTGCCGCATCGTTTTTTTGGATCTTATCAGCCAGAACAGCGAGAAGCTCTCTCCCAGGAGTTTCGATCCACTGACCATTTTCAGCGGTTTCTTCACACACAGGAATCGCCCAACATGCAGAAAACCCTCTAAAATGGTCTATCCTGAGCAGGTCGAAGTTTTCAAGAGCTTTCTTAAACCTAGACACCCACCAACCGTAACCGTCCTTTTGCATGTTCTCCCAGTTGTAGAGCGGATTTCCCCACCTCTGGCCTTTATTGCTAAAATAGTCGGGGGGGACTCCTGCAACTTTATTGGGAAAGCCATCATAGTCAAGATCAAAATATTTCTGATTTGACCAGACGTCAGAGCTGTCAAGGGCAGCGAACATGGGAATATCTCCCATCAGCTTTATATCCTTTTCGGAGCAATATAAGTGAAAGGCTTTCCACTGCCGGTAGAGAATATACTGTCCAAAATATATGAACTCCACAGCCTCACACGTCTCTTTTTGAACAATGAAGTTTTCAAGCGCTTCTTTATCCCTTTGAGCAAACTCCTGAGGCCACTTGTTCCATGGAAGTCCATCAAATTTTTTTTTCAAAACAGTAAAAAGAGCATAATCTTGAAGCCAGTATTTTTCACTCTCTATAAAACAATAATAGTCTTCAAGGAGGCCATGGAATTTTTCCGGTTCATTTTTTAAGTGCCGCCAGGCTAGATTTAGCATACTTTTGATAAGTATTGTCGAACGGTCGAAATCCGCACGGCACTCTAATCCGTCGTGCTCAATTTTTGCAACTTCTTCATCTTCTAACAAACCATCTTCTACCAGTTTCTCAGGGCTTACGAAGATTTGATTGCCTGCGAAGGCAGATTGGCTACTATATGGAGAATAATTTGAAGAGCGGTCAGTAGGAGTAGTGGGAAGTACCTGCCACACTCTGAAACCTGATTCTTTAAGAAAATCTGCGAAACGCTCGGCATTTCTTCCAAGTCCTCCTGACCCAAATGGTCCGGGCAAAGAGGATAGATGCATCAGTACTCCACTTCTTCTATCCAAAAATCTTACCTCCACCTTTACTTAAATCTATAACTTTGTCTCTTCAGGCAAAAGAACAAGACAAGAAAGTGGCGGCAGAGTCGCCTCTATTGAATACTGACGGCCGTGAAAAGATACCTTTTCTGTCTTTATTTCACCCATATTTCCTATGTTTGATCCACCGTAAATAAAGGAATCGCTGTTCAACACCTCGGTCCAAACGGTGTTTCTGGGTACTCCAATCCTGTAATTCGACCTTGCTACAGGAGTAAAGTTGCCTATAAATATTACTTCCTGACCACTTTTAGAACGGCGCAAGAAAGAAACCACGCTTGAGGACGAATCTCCACAATCTATCCATTCAAAACCCTTGGGATCATAATCCTGCTCCCATAACTGCGGGGTGTTTTTGTAAAAATTATTTATATCTTTGAACCAGCGAAGGACTCCTCTGTGGATATCCTCTTCTAGCACTGTCTCTTATACACATCT
>LSQX01014484.1_pt1 | contig 17294 bp, 14 predicted proteins | sample 654561 | NCBI WGS metagenome assembly LSQX01 (sample SAMN04489861, study PRJNA283612) | anaerobic digester metagenome | isolation source: 4 biogas reactors fed with cattle manure at either 37C or 55C with and... | place: Denmark: Kongens Lyngby | collected 2014
TTATCAGAATTAGTAAGCATTAATATCAATAAAATAAAATACGACACCCTCACAATTATGGGAAAGGGTGGTAAAGAGCGAACCGTATATCTCAACAAAGCATGTATTAAGGCGGTTAATAGATATCTTGAATATTCAAGACCACATGAAGGCGTTAAAGATAAAAATGCACTGTTTTTAAGTAAAAGAAAACAGCGTATAAGCAGTAAAACAGTTCAGCACATGGTTAAAAAATATTTAAAGCTTGCCGGACTTGATACTGAAAGGTATTCAGTCCATAAATTAAGGCACACTGCTGCCACTTTAATGTATAAACATGGTCAAGTTGACATAAGAGCATTACAGGAAATCTTAGGTCATGAACATATATCAACTACAGAAATTTATACTCATGTTGATAGTGATAAACTTAGGAGTGCCGTTGATGCGAATCCCCTTTCAGATATTGAAGATGATTAAGTTTAATGCTCAAGGCTCAGATGGAGCTTTAATTCCGTCCAAGCCTAGAAGTAGCCTCGTGTATTTTTTTATTTAATCCCTAATTTTAAAGCATTATTATACGCTTCTGCTTCCCGGTTTAACAACGGGAATATTTTGTTTGCACAGAGGACATTCTTCGGAGGTATACGATTGAACATCTATAGAAATAACAGATTCCAGTCTTGTACCAAAATCAGCATTTCCCCCACTTCTATCCACTATTACACCTACCCCTATAACATTTCCGCCATGATTTTTAACCACCTCTATAACCTCTTTAACTGAGCCGCCTGTAGTTATAACATCTTCAACTATCAATACCTTTTGGTCTTTTTCTATATTAAAACCTCTTCTTAAAGTCATAATACCGTCTTGTCTTTCTGCAAATATGTTTTTTACACCTAAATGACGACTTACTTCATAAGCCATTTGTATAGCACCAATAGCAGGTCCTATTACCATATCAATTTCAGAATTTTTATACTTTTCAGCTAACATCTTACAAAGCTCTTCACTATACTTTGTATATTGAAATATTCGCGCACACTGGAGGTATTTATCGCTGTGTCGTCCTGATGTCAATAAAAAATGCCCCTCCATTAATACATTTGCTTCTTTTAAAATATCTAGCACTTTTTCTTTTGTATCCAATTATATCATCCTCTCTTAAGTAATAAGTTTATCGAGCCACAGGGAACAGCTCCAGCGTTTCTCCTATCGGTCATTCGCTTCGCTCACAAGCACGGGCGATTCGTGAATCGCCCCTACATGTTTGTGCTTACCCCATGGTTTTATGCGGGCGGACAGGGTCGTCCGCCCCTACGGATGTGTTATTCTTGCGGGCGGGCATGGAAACCCGCCCCTACAGGTGTTGTAAATAATCCTGGAGATTGAAGCAGGAAAAATCGCAAGGAGGCGATTTTTAGGCGTCTTGAGCATGGATGCGAATTGATGCCGACTGCTATAAATCGGAAGGACTGTTCACAATGCCTAAGCACATTCTGAGCCCCCTACCCTGTTTTCCACCAATTTTGCTTTGCTAATGTACTTAAGTCTCCTAAATGAGAGTTGTCCCCTTCTAAAACAACATTATACGAATCATTGTTTATATTAACTACTGTAATAGATGCATTATCACACCATTTTAATTTTGGAAAATCACAAAGCTCAATTTTTTTAAAATAACATAGCAAGGCTTTTATAACAGTTCCGTGTGTTACTACACAAATTCTTTTACCTTTGTTTTTACGTATAATTTTTAAAACTGCTTCAACTACCCTATTTTGAAAGTCTACCATTGTTTCCCCACCGGGCATTTCCAAAAGGTGAGGTTTTTTTTCCCAATTTTCATAATCCTCAGGCCATTTAACCGGGAGCTCGTCCCAAGGTTGATTTTCCCATACACCACCGTTTATTTCTCTAAGTTCCTTTTTCATTTTACAATCTAAATTTTTGATATTAGAAATATATTCAGCTGTTGTTTGTGTTCTGGACAAATCACTTGTATATAGAATATCTATAGGCTCATCGCGCATTCTTTCGGATAATCTCTTTGCTTGTAAATGCCCGTTTTCTGTCAGCAGGGAGTTAGTAATGCCATGAAACCTACGAAGTATATTTCCTTCTGCTTCTGCATGTCTTACTAGTATTAATTTAGTCAAAAGTGCCCCCCTCCTCTGTACTCTCTTAATTTTTTTATTTATAACTATATTTTACGCACTTAATCTGAATATGTCAAATCGCAAAGTTCTTTGCAATAATTTATAATTTATAGTATAATTTTCATCGGACAAACAAGATTATAACTTAGGAGGTTATTTATTTGGTATTTAGTTCATTGATATTTTTATTTCTTTTTCTTCCCTCGGTATTATTTTTATATTATATTGTTGATAAAAGATTTAAAAACCTTGTATTACTCATATTCAGCTTAGTTTTCTATGCGTGGGGAGAATCAGTTTATATTCTTTTAATGCTTGTAAGCATATTAGCAAACTATATATTTGGTATACTGGTAAGCATTAATTCTGAAGTCAGGTATAAAAAATTATTTTTAACTCTTTCAGTATTATTTAATCTCGGTTTACTTGGGTATTATAAATATACAAACTTTTTTGTTGAAAACATTAACTATTTTTTCAACAAAAATAATGCTATACCTAACATTGTATTACCGTTAGGTATATCCTTTTTTACTTTTCAAGCTATGAGCTACGTTATTGATGTGTATAGAAATGATACAGAAGTACAAAAAAACCCATTAAACCTAGCTTTATTTATTTCATTGTTCCCACAGTTAATTGCAGGTCCGATTGTAAGATATCAAACCATTGCAGAACAGATTAATAAAAGAACTGTGACACTCAACAGTTTTCTTTCAGGTGTTGAGCGTTTTTGCATCGGGTTGTTTAAAAAAGTATTACTAGCAAACAATGTAGGGTTTGTTGCAGACCAAATACTTAACATGAATTACAATGAATTAAGTGTTGTCTCAAGCTGGATTGGGATTTTATGCTACACCACACAAATATATTTCGATTTTTCAGGATACAGTGATATGGCAATAGGTCTTGGTAGGATGTTTGGATTTGAGTTTTTAGAAAACTTTAATTACCCTTATATTTCTCGAAGTATTACTGAATTCTGGAGAAGATGGCATATTTCTTTGAGTACTTGGTTTAAGGATTATCTTTATATTCCCTTGGGCGGTAACAGAAAAGGCGAATTTAAAACTTATAGGAATTTATTTATAGTATGGATTCTCACAGGATTATGGCATGGCAGTAGTTGGAGTTTTGTCGCTTGGGGATTATATTACGGAATAATTATAGCAGTTGAAAAAGCTTTTTTAGGTAAAGTAATATCAAAATTTCCCAGACTAATTCAACATATTTATACGATATTAATTGTTGTGGTAGGATGGGTGTTTTTTAGAATTGAAGAATTCACAAACGGAATTGCCTATTTAAAAGTTATGTTTGGCTCTTCAAAAATATTTTTAAGCTTACATGATATAATGATATTTAATGAATATAAAATATTATTTATTGCCGCTTTTATTTTTTCAATGCCGGTTTATCCTATATTGAAAAAGAAATTGCAAATAGTTGTGAAAAATGCTTCCGCAAGGTTAACTATCGGCTTTATGGGGTTTTTTGTGATATTTATTGTTACTGTTTCTTATTTAATTAAGTCATCATTTAATCCATTTATTTATTTTAGATTTTAAGGAGTGAGTTATATGTTGAAAATTATTAAAGTCTTTATAATTACTATAGTTTCTATAACTGTTTTTCTCTTTACCATAGGGACAATTTTACCGCCTTATGCTAACCGTTCTGCAGTTGAAAATAGAACATATGCAAAACTAGATACATCTATATTTACCTTGGAAAACATTAAAAACGGACAGCTTTTTAAAAACCTAAATGAAATATTTGAAGATCAGTTTTTTAAAAGAGAAAGTTTTGTAGAAGTTTATTCATGGGTCCAGTATAAGCTAGGCAAGAAAAAAATTAATGATAGAATTATAGGTGAAGATGGTTATACGTTTATTATTGATGTCCCTGATGTTTTAAATGAATATATAGACAATTTAAATGCACTCGGAAATTATTGCTATGAAAAGGATGTTGAATTATTCTTTTCGTTAACTCCGGCAAAAGACTTAGTTTTAATTGATAAAATACCGAAATACTTTAGAAAGGATTCTTCCTATGTATTTGGTTTGTTATCAGATGGTTTATCCGATAAAGTTTATTATATAAGTCTGTACGAACAATTAAAAGAAGCTCAAGAACATGAGCCTCAATACTATTTTACAGATCATCATTGGAATACAAATGGTGTGTTTACAGCATATAATGAGATAATAAATCGTATAAATAGTGTTATCCCCGAAATAGGTAAGCCTCACCCTAAATCAGAATTTATTTTTGAAAAAAATGAAGATGTTTTTATTGGCTCATCCGGAAGAGTTCTCACAGCCGGTGTTATAAATAAGTATGATGATATAGACCTTTATTATCCTACTTTCCAATCGGATTTGCATGCAGAAACCGCTCACAATAGTGATTATCCAATTTATCATATGGATTGCATTTCAGACGAACTTTATAACAATGATTACGGAGTTTATCTGGGCGGTGCCGAGTTAGATATAACTATACACAATAACTTGTCACAAAATGATAAAAAAGCAATTATAGTAGGTATATCATATGCTCCCCCCATTAGCATATTACTGGCTGAACACTTTAAAGAAACTAATTATATAGATTTAAGATATACTGAACATAATAGTTTGTATCAATTAATTGAAGAAAAGGAACCCGATGCGGTAATTTTTATATATTACTCCGGTGTATTTAATGATGTTCTATATACATTCAACAATAATAAGTAAATTATCTCTTAATTAATAATTCTTTTTAATTCGTACCCCTTACTTTCTAAACTACTTATTATGCCGGTTTCACCCAAAAGGTGTTCTGCACCGATTGTTACAAAGTATATGTTATTATCTTCATCATCTATATATGAGATAATCTTTTCAGTCAATACATTATTTCTTTCCTCATATAATATCTTGTTAATCATAGATATTTCAGGAGCATCCTCGTGTGCTTTAAATAGGACTTTTTCCGCTTCCTTTGTGTTTCCTGATTTCCATGAATTTATAAGTTGTGAATACATTTGCTCTGAATACTTTAATTCTTTTAGTGTTTTTTTCAACAATGCTTCTTGAAGATTATAGGATAAATCAGAAAGATTATTTATCCGTGATTCTATGTCTTCTATTTTAATTATTTTTTTATTTTCTTCCCTAAGTGCCTTAGACATAAAATAATAATCTATCCCAAGGCTGGCGGAATATCCTTGATTCACATAGTCATATTCTTGTATTATTAAAGATAGTACCCAGGGTTTAAACTTTTCAATAAATGATATATTCTGACCAAGGCTTATTAATGCTCTACTTAATTCCTCACACAATTGGCTTGGAATATGATGTTTTATATTAGTTTCATCTGAATAAATAAATTTTTGGGCGATATCATAATTAAGAACTTCTTCTTCTGTCGGCATGGTATCTACAATCAATATGTTTGATTTTTCGTATGCGGACTCTATTGTGCTATTTAAAGGATAAAGACTGTAATGTCCTGTATGTAAGGAACCTAACAAGTATACAGTATTGTTTTCGTTCATTACCTCCCAAAAGAAACCTGTAGAATATTCCGATTTATTTTCAAAGAATTGTTCAAATACCCTGAGGGATAATACAATGCTTTGTTCTTTTGTAGTAGCTTTTTTAGGAGCTAATATATTATCTTCTATTCCGTTTATAATACCAATAGAATTCATATACCTTATTTCATGAAGTGCCCATTCAGATATTTCTGATACATCATCAAACATAAGCGTATGAGGTGTACTTAAATTAAGCTCCGGTTTCACTGCTTTAATCACCCTATAAAACATAACGGCTATTTCTTCTCTTGGAATAATTCGATAAGGAACAAACTGATTTTTAGTAATACCTTCCACTAAACCTAAATAATATGCATTTATTACATCCCGATTTTCTGTATCAACAAAAGGATTCTTAAATTGTATTTTTACCTCGTTCCCCCCTAATGCATAATAAAGCCTTAAAGATACTTCACAAAACTCTTCTCTTGTAATATATCCTTGATAATTGGTAAGTATGTTTTCAGGAGTAAGGTTATATTTAATAGCTTTTTCCACGTCACTAATTGCCCATTGGCTTGGGCTGTTATGGGCATATATGTTTTGCAAAGATAATATTAATACAACAACACTTATAATTATAAATATAAAATTTCTCAAGCTTGTTTTTATCATTCAGGCTCCCCTTGTTTTATCGATATCTTTTATTTGATTTTAACATTTTTCGACTTTTTTTTCAATAGCTTTAGTACATTAAAAATTCAAAGGGTATCCCCCGCCCAATATGGGCGGGGGAAGTTGAATGATTAAAAATCATATTTGATTTTTACCTTTTCCTCTTTTTTTGCTGAATTAACAATAGCTAGGCAAGCTGCTACTGTAGATGCACCTTCTATACCGTCTGTCGCTACAGGCCTTCCGGCTAGTATGCTTTCACAAAACTCAGCTACTTCCGCTGCAAAATTATGATTGTTTATTTCAATTGGGATTTTAAGTTCTATTCTTTGTTGATTCCTATTTTTAAACTCATCCTCTTGGGAGAACTCATCTTTAAATAATGAAAGCGTAGGCGAAGTATTATCAACAATTATAGTACCTTTTGTGCCATAAAGCACTGTGCGCATTGTATAAGTTCTTTTACAACCGATTGATGTCATTACCTTACCGATTACATCGTTGGGAAACTTTAAAACAGCTACTGTACAATCATTTACAGGCCATGTAGTTAACACCTTTTTGTTTGCATAAGCAAATGTCTCAGTTGGGTTGCCCGCTATCATTCTTAACAAATCTACTGCATGACAACCTCCGCCTATAATTGCTTCTCGTTCAGGTGTAATCCTCCAATTACCCTCACCACCTACTTTTGAATAATCATGTGCATATTCAGACTCTACAAAAAACAAGTCACCTATCTCACCGTTATCTACAATACTTTTAGCTGTTACAAATCCCGGAGTATATCTGCCAATCTGTCCTACCATCAATTGTTTACCTGTTTCCTTTGCGGCTTTAATCATTTCCTTACATTCATCTAAATCAAGAGCCATTGGCTTTTCACAAAGCACATGCTTACCTGCATAAAGAGCATCAATTGTTACTTGCATGTGTACTTGATCAGGGAGAGGAAGTGTAACCGCATCAATGTCGTCGCGTTTTAAAAGCTCCTTATAGTCAGCATAATAATGAGGCACATTATATTCCTGTGCTTTAGCTTTAGCTTTTTCTTCGATTATATCACTTATTGCTATTACCTCAGCTGTATCCGTATATTTAATACCTGTTAAATGCTTTTTTGAAAAAGCTCCTGCTCCAATAACTCCAAGTCTAACTTTCTTACCCATAAATTTTCCTCCAAACGCAATTATATTCCTGTATATATTTTCTCATTTGATGAAATATATGCAGCTTCAATAATTCTTTGTACTTGTAATGCATCTTCAGCAGGTACTTCTACTTCTTTAGTACCAAGTAATGCATCACTAAATGATTCTATTTCTTTTGTATACATATTACCGAATTCAACTTCAATTTTTAGTGGAGTAACATCAACTCTATCTTGCTTTGCATCATATCCTATGCTATCATCTGATATTACAACATCTAATTTTCCGCCTTCTATCTGCCCAATAGTACCTTCTGCCAACATGCTTCCACGAGTTCCGTATACTTCTAATCTACAACGAGCAGCTGCATCAGGAATGTTAAAATTAGCATCTACATACCCATAAGCACCGTTATCCATTTCGAAAAGAACAGAAGCTGAGTCATCCACTTCATATTTAAAAGTTTTTGTACCGGTAAATGCAGCTAACCTATTTACTTTTCCACCGGTAATATATTGCAAAAGATCCAAGCAATGAATCCCTAAGTCCATTAGAGCACCACCTCCGGATTGGTCTTTTATCTGGCGCCAGCTACCCTCAATTTCAGGATACCAACATGTCAATTGTGCTCTACAAGATACTATATCACCTAACTTACCTTCAGAAACAAGTTCTTTCATCTTTTGATGATATGCATGAAAGCGCATCATAAATCCTGCTGCTGCTTTAACCCCATTATCTTTACATGCCTTTAAAATTTCCTCACTCTCTTTAGAAGTAAGTCCTATAGGCTTTTCTATTAGTATATGTTTTTTTGCTTTCGCTGATTTGATTGCTTGTTCTTTATGGTATATTACCGGTGAAGCAATATAAACAACATCAATCTCCTTATCAGCAAGCAAACTATCTACATCAGTATATGCCCTTTTTGCATTATATTTTATTCGAAGATTTTCTGCAAGTTCTTTATCTACTTCCATAACGGCAATTAACTCTGCATTTTTTGCTTCCATCATGCCGGGGATGGTTCTTCTATCAGCAATCCCACCTGCTCCAATAACTCCCCATCTTATCTTCATTAACTTTCACTCCTTACCATGTGATTGTTTAACACTTCCAACAGAGCGTCAATACATCTTTGTATGTGTATTTCTGACCATGACGGGTGTAAGAAAAGACTAAGAGTTTTTTCACGAAGAGCATTGGCGGTTTCACAGAATACTTTATTATATTCAACAGTTTCAGGGTTAGTGTATTCTTTTGATTTAAAAGGGAATTGATATCTACCAAAGCCGCCTAATTCTCTATACGCCTTTTCTTCATAAGCTTCAGGCCATTGAATACCATAACACGGGATATTTTTATCAACCAAATCGTTTATAATCTCTTTTGCTGTACAATCCAATTTGTCAGTATTTAAAACGATTGGATACCACCAGTAAGCATTTTTTCTCTCTTCATTATTAACAGGAAGTGCCTTGATGGTTTCACAGTCCTTAAATGCTTCATCATACATTTTTGCATATTTAAGCCTGTTTGCTAAATTCCAATTATCAAAACGTTTCAGTTCGTTAATACCTATAATAGATTGTATTTCTGTCATCCTATAATTAAATCCAACACGTCTATGAATATATGGAAGCTTTTCTTCCAGTGCTAACATATTCATACGTTTTTCAACATCATATCCGTGGTCTCTGAATGACCGACATTCCCAAGCCAGATTCTCATCTTTTGTAACAACCATTCCACCTTCTCCGCCTGTTGTGAAATGCTTGCTTTGACAAAAACTAAAGCAACCCACATCTCCGATAAGACCCGCTTTTGTTCCTTTGTATTCTCCTCCAAAACACTGAGCACAGTCTTCAATAATTTTTAAATCATTTTTCTTAGCAATTTCTAAAATCGGACCCATATCACAAACAACGCCATATAGATGAACTATAACAATTCCTTTAGTTCTGGAATTAACAAGCTTTTCTATTGACTTAGGATCAATGGTATGTTCTTCAGTTACGTCTGCAAAAACAGGAATAGCACCGGCTTGAACAATCGCAAATGATGAAGCGATAAATGAATAAGAAGGTACGATTACCTCATCCCCGGGTCCAATTCCAAGACTACTTATAGCAATATGTAGTGCTGCTGTCCCATTTGTACATGATATTGCATATCCTCCGCCCATCCATTCTGCCCATTTTTTTTCGAATTCCATTCCCTTTGGTCCTGTCCAATAATTCACCTTTCCGTTTCTTAACGGTTCTAAAACATCCTCCAATGATTCTTCTGCAAATTGTGGCCACATCGGAAAACCAAGCTCCTCGATTCCTGCAGCATTCATAACAACATCCTTTTTCTTTTCCATATAAAACCCTCCCATTTATTAATTCAGTGGATTAACTAATGGTTTAAAAAATTTCCACTGTTGTGTACTTATTTAAAAAAACTGTCTAAAACATATCTTGCACCACCTAAAGTGACAGCATTTTTACCAAGTCTTGAATATATAATTTTGGTATTATTCAGATTGTTTTTAAATGCTTTACGGAGCACTCTTTTTTTAATTTCATCTAATAGTATGTCTCCAAACTTTATAATATCACCACCAATTACAATCATTTCGGGATTAAATAGATTAATAATATTATTTAAAGCTACCGCTATTTTTTCTGAAGTTTCGTTTAAGATTTGCAGTATTAAATCATCTCCACTATTAGCTTCTTTCACAAGTAAATCAATTGTTATTTCATTATATTTATTATCTGCTTTATCTTTAACAATTTGGATTATAGCGGGAATACTTGCCATTGCTTCTAAACAACCTTTATTTCCACATTTACATTTAGGTCCATTAGCATCTATAGTCATATGCCCTATTTCCCCTGCAAATCCGAATGAACCTGTAAATATCTGTCCGTTTAAGATTATCCCTGCACCAATACCTACATTTATATCCATAAAAATTAAATTGTTAACTTGTTTATCAACTCCAAATATGTTTTCAGCATATGCATAAAAACATGATTGATTTCCCAAATATATTAATGAGTTATTAAATCGTTTTTTAATTACACTATAAAAATCATTATTTTCATCAACAGGAACAACTGTAGAAGATATTACTCTTTTATTTTCAATATCTATCAACCCGGGAACGCCTATACAAATCCCTAAAAGCTTAGTTTCGTCAATGTTTCCTGATTCAATATGACTCTCAATAGCACCAATCATTTGTTCACCAATACTATTATAGTCAGTTACTATAAAATACTTATCGGAAATTTCATTACATTTAAGATCATAAACTGATAGAATAAATCCCCCCAGTATCATTTCAAAAGATGCCACATATCCACCGCTGCAATTTATTTCAAGCATTATAGGTTTTCTTCCGCTCGTGGCAGATTCACCTATGCCGGTTTCTATAACAAACTCATTGTTTATCAGTTCTTCAGTCAATGAGGATACCGTCGTAGGACTAAGTCCCGTTTTGTTCGCAAGCTCTGCTCTCGACACAGGCTGGTATTGGTTTATAAGCTTAAATATAAGTTTTAAATTACTTTCTTTTATCAATTGCTGACTCGCTACATGTTTTTGCTGTTTAATTGTACTTTTCATAATTTCCCTTTCAATTAATCCACTGGGTTTATTAATTATATTATACCAAATTATTATCTAAATGCAAGAGTTTTTTATCCAAATTAATTATACATAGGGAAAGCAGTTAATACGTAGGGGCGATTCACGAATCGCTCGCAGAAGTACGGGAACGGTTACGGGCGGGCATGGAAACCCGCCCCTACAGTGTGTTTAGGGCATCTCGATATAGCACTAATTTCTACAGACCTTGCCCGGATTCAAGATATTCTTCGGGTCAAAAGCACCCTTAATTGACTTCATTAAATTCATATAAGTATCACCCAGGGATTCATTAAGATAAGCTACCTTTGCATGACCTATGCCATGCTCCCCCGACACTTGTCCATCTAACTCTATTGCCTTATCATACATTTCTTGCATAACCTTATTTAATTTATCATGCCACTCCTTATCAGACAACTCATCTTTACATACATAAACATGTAGATTTCCGTCCCCTGCATGACCGAAGCTTCTTATTCTAATATTATATTTTTTCTCCAATTCATTGACAAACTTAATAAATATAGCTACCTTGTTTCTCGGAACTACTACATCACACTCATCCATCTCCGGCGTAGAACTTTTAATAGCTTCCAAAAATGCACCTCTTGCGCTCCAGATTGATTCTTGTCTTTCTTCAGTATCTGAAATAAATACGTCTATTGCTCCTGCATCCAAACATATTTTTGCTACATTATCATATACTTTCTCAATTTCTTCTACTGTATTGCCATCAAAAGTAAGTAATAAATATGCATCGGATGATTTATCGGGGAATGCTTTTCCAAGATATTCTTCTGCTGCTTCTATTACTTCTTTTTGCATGAATTCTATTGCAGTTGGAATAACCTTCGCTTTTATTATATTTGGTACTGTTTCGATACAGGCATCAAGGGTTTTAAACGGTATCAGCAAGCTAATGTTTTTTTTAGGTAGAGGTACAAGCCTTAAAATAAGTTTTGTAATTATACCAAGAGTGCCTTCGGAACCTATTAATAAATCTTTTATACTGTATCCTGAGCTATTTTTTGCAACTTTTCCTCCTAATTCAAGTATTTCTCCATTAGGAAGAACTACTTCCATGCCCCTTACATAATCCCTGGTAACACCATATTTTACAGCTCTCATTCCACCTGCATTAGTCATGACATTCCCACCTATAGTTGCACTTTTTTCTCCCGGATCGGGCGGGTACATCATATCCATTTCTTCAACTATCTTTGCAAGTTCCATTAATAGTACACCCGGTTCTAAGGTTATAGTTAAATTTTCTTCATCAATTTCCAATACTTTATCCATAAGCACTAATGATAAAAGAATCCCCCCATGTATTGCAACTGCACCACCACATAACCCTGTGCCGGAGCCTCTCGGTGTAACCGGTATAGATTTTTCATTAGCATAACACATGATTTTAGATACTTCTTGGGTATTTAAAACTTCAATAACTACTTCAGGAGAAAACTTGCCGTACTCCGTCATTTCATCATGAGTATAATCTTCGTTTATTTCTTTCCCTACATAAACCCTATCTTCAGAGCAAATACTTTTGAAGTACTCTATATCACTTGGCGAAATTTTATTATATGGCATTTGATTTTTCCCCCTTTATCTTCTCTATTAATTTTGGAATAACCTCATATAAATCACCGACAATACCATAATGAGCAATTTTAAATATCGGAGCATTTTTATCGTTATTAATGGCAATTATTCTTTCGGCAGTATTCATACATGCAGTAAACTGAACGGCTCCTGAAATACCACAAGTAATAATTAGACGTGGTTTTACTGTTCTCCCTGATAGACCGATTTGTTTTGTATATGGTGCCCAACCGGATTCAACCATTGGTCGTGTGACAGCAACTTGACCGTTAAGCAGCTCGGCAAGCACTTTTATCATAATCATATCCTTTGGACTTTTAACCCCCCTTCCGACTGCAATTAAGACTTCTGCATCAGAAATACTTTCTTCTTTTTCTTTATGTATAATATTTAATACTTTTATTTTTGAAATAAGTTTTTTATCGTCTATGGTCATTTGCTCAATTTTACCGGATTTATTATCATTTCTCTTTGCAGTATCCATAATCTTATATCTTACCGTTGCAAATTGGGGTCTGCTGTTAGGTGTTAATATTTGAGCCATGATATTTCCGCCAAAAGCCGGTCGTATTTGTACTAAATCTGTGTTATCCTTTATATCGAGAACAGTACAATCAGCTGTCAACCCTGTTCTAAACCTTGTTGAAGTTCTTGGAGCTAATGACCTTCCAATAGAAGTGCCCCCGACTAAAACTATTGAAGGCTTTACTTTATTTATCCAATCTTCAAAAACATTTGCATAGATATCTACCCTATAGTGCTTTAATTCTTCACTATCATAAACAAAGACTTTGTCTATGCCGTAGTAAAGTAAATCATGTGCTTTTTTACTTATATTATCTCCGATAAATAAGCAATAAACAGGATGATTAACCTTATTCGCTAATTGTTTTGCTTTACCGATAAGCTCATAAGTAACCGGATGTATTTCTCCCTCTAAATGCTCAACATATACCATTATACCTTTCCACTCGCCTTTATTGACCATAGTTCTTTGTTCGTCAATAAACTTAATTGCATTTTGAGGACAATTCTTTATACATATTTTACACATCTTGCATGCTGCATTGATTTCAATTAAGTTATTCAGTAACTCTATCGCAGCAAACGGACAACCTTTAATACAAGCCCCACAAAGATTACATTTATTTTTATCTATTAATATTTTTTGCAATTAAAAATCCCCCTTTTTAAATCTACCAAACCCATAGTTTCAAAATTCTAAGTCTTAAATAAACTTTTCTGATTTTAAAGTAGTTAGTAATTTATCTGCTATTTCTTCCGGTTCTCCTTCTAAAATTACTTGCTTTGTGTTAACTTCAGGCGGAAAAATTTTCTCCACTTTTGTAGGAGAACCGTTTAAACCGTATTTGGTTTCATCTTGATCTGTGAAATCTTTAAATGTTATAATCTCAACAGGTCTTTTTTCAGTATCCATCTTCCTTTTATATGAAGGTAAACGTGGCTGCATTATTCCTTTTTCTACAGTTATCAAACAAGGATATGTTAATTCAACTACCTCTATACTATCCGCCATATCCTGCTCAACTATGATTTTTTCCTCATCTATGTACTCAATCCTTTTAACCCATGTAACATGAGGAATATTAAGGTACTCGGCAATGGCAGGTCCTACCTGTGCAGTATCTCCGTCGGTTGTCTGTTTACCGCAGATAATGATATCGTAGTCACCAACTGCATTTATACCCTGTGATAAGGTATATGATGTTGCAAGAACATCTGCACCTGCAAACTTTCTATCGGAAAAAACATATCCCTTATCTGCACCCATTGTATATGCTTCTCTGATTATAGCCTCTGCCTGTAATGGCCCCATTGTAACAACGGTTACGCTTCCTCCCACCTTTTCTTTAAGTTTAAGGGCTGTTTCCAATGCATACAAATCGTATGGGTTCATTTTACTCTCAACCCCGTCTCTTTTTAGTACTCCGGTTTCCTCATCAACCTCTACTTTGTTTGTTCCGGGGACTTGCTTAATACAAACTATAATCTTCATAAAAATATCACTCCTATTAATCAGTTTGTTTGGATGGTTTATCCTGCATTGCTTATCATACATTTTTTATCCGATGACTACCGCCGCCGGATAACGGTTTCTAAGGTTCATGTGGAGTTAAAACTCCATCTGAACCAAAGAATCCTGTTTATGCGTTCACTATCAGTACTACCGTATTTTAGTATTATTTATTATATTATACCTTTAAAATCGATATTGGTCTAGTGGTATGACCAATGAAAAAATTAATATATTTCTTTTACAAAGTTTAAATGTCTTTCCATTAGTTGTCCTGCAAGAGTGCTGTCTTTTTTCTCTATTGCACTGTAAATTGATAAATGCTGATTTAATAATTCCTTAGAATTGTTTACACTTTTAAGTATTACTTTTCGATTAAATTTTACAGACATTTCGAGTATGTAGGATATACATTCAGCTGCTTTAATCAATATAAAGTTATCCGAAACAGCAAAAATTGCTTTATGAAAAGCTATATCAGCATCTGCCCCCTTATCAGTATCGTTTTCATCTATTGCTTCTTCCATATAATCAATAGGCTTTTTTAATAGCTTAAGTTTTTCCTTTGTTATTTTTTTAGCTGTAAGCTTAACAGCTTCAATTTCTATTACTCTTCTAAATTCAAGCAAATCATCTTCCATGCTATCATTTTTTATTAATAAAGGTGCTATTGTATTTATAAAAGGTGCAATATTTAAGTTTGTAACAAAGGTTCCTTCACCCGGACGAACCTCAATAAGCCCGATAATCTCCATTGCACGAAAAGCTTCACGGATGGAGGCCCTGCTGACTTTAAACATTTCGGCTAAAGCTCGTTCCGGTGGAAGTTTATGCCCGGGACTAATTTGTTCATCTTTTATAAGCTGAATAATCTGTTCAACAATATATTGATATGTTCTTTTAGTACTAATAGGATTCACTTGCATTCTATTCCTCCCTTCATTTATCCATTTTTTTATTTTACTATAACACTTACACCGTCAGGTATAATGGTTATTTTAGAATCTTTCCCAACCATATCCTCAGCCATTTTTATGGCATTATCAATATTAGAACAATGGAGCATATGCATATCTTTAATCAGGTTATAATCACATAAATCACTAACTATAATAACTTTTGCTTTAATAAGAATCCGTGCCAGTATTTGTGCTTCCCATTGATCGGCTATTGTTTTATCTTGCGGAATTCCGGCAATTTTATTAGTAACTTCTTCTGCTGATTTAGCATTTACAAACCAATTGTAAAAAGCTTCCCCACCATGTCCGTCGCTGCAAGCAGAGACCATAATAATAACACCTCCGGGATTTACACATGCCTCCGCTGCTGTCATTCCTTTTACAGCTTGATAAATGTTCTGATCTAAAGGATAGCCGCCGTTCGATGTTATTACAATATCTGATTTTATAGGGTTTATACTTGCAAGCTCTTTTACAAACTTACAACCTGATAAGTGAGCCTCTTGAGGGTGACCTGCAAATGCATTAATAATTTTTTTATCACTGTCAATAACAACATTAAGTATAAATTTAAGCTTTGCTACTTCCGATGCAAACACCATATCTTTATGTATCGGGTTTTTATCTAGGCTACCTGTTCTTGCATTGCTATCTGCTATGAATTCAGAACAGTGATTTGCTAAAACAGTTTTTGATGATGCAATTCCCGGTAAAATACTTTTTCTCCCGCCTGAAAATCCGGCAAAAAAATGCGGCTCTATAAATCCTTCCGAAACTATTAAGTCAGCCCAGTCAATCAGTGAGTTTAACCACAACTCGCCACCGGACGGTAACGTCCCTTTAAAAACCATATTTTTTTCATCTGTACTGATATGATTAATGATGTCTTCATTATTAACTATTTCCTCTCCAAATTTATTTTTCATTTCTTCGATGGTTGTAGGTCTGTGAAAACCTGTAGCAATTAAAACTTTAATTTTAACATTAGGATTATTGCTTCTTATTTCATCTAATAAAATAGGTAAGGTTATTTTACTTGGTACAGGTCTTGTGTGATCACTGGTTATGATTAATACTTTATTTGCACTTTTAGCAACTTCGCTTAATTTTTGAGATTGTATAGGATTTTGCAGAGATTTTTTTACAATTTCTTTTTGAGGAATTGATGTCTTATATGAATGTGCTTTTGATTCTAAAATTCCTGCTACTCTATTTTTAGATATATTAAAAGACTTATATCCTTTATCATACGGTATTTTTATTATTTTCATTCTGTGCCTCCATTTTAATAATTTTTATTACCTTCTAAAGGCTCAGATGGAGTTAAACCTCTATCTGAGTCTTAGAATCCTGTTATAAAACAGTAGATTCTCTAATAATTAATTCATGTTTAAGTATTATGTTTTTGTATAGTGCTTTTAAATTCATTAACCTGATTGTCATTTTTAATCATTTCCTTGGCATTAGCATGAGCAGTTCCGGGAAATCCACCGCATCCGATTTCTACTGTCTGAACTCCTAATTCCTTTAAATACTTAAGTGCTTCATCTAAAC
>LSQX01349248.1_pt2 | contig 17291 bp, 28 predicted proteins | sample 654561 | NCBI WGS metagenome assembly LSQX01 (sample SAMN04489861, study PRJNA283612) | anaerobic digester metagenome | isolation source: 4 biogas reactors fed with cattle manure at either 37C or 55C with and... | place: Denmark: Kongens Lyngby | collected 2014
AGTAACAACATCGTTGCAAAAGCCCATAACAATCTGACAATATGTTTGTTAAACACATTTTCCCGATCCCGGCTACTTACCACCCTCCCCGGTTTTTGCAGCTTTTCGCCATTTTGAGGGGGAGGTGGTAAGTAATAACATTGTTGCAAAAGCCCGTAACAAGCTGACAATATGTTTATTAAACATATTGTCCCGTTTCCCGGCTACTTACCACCCTCCATAGGATGTGGACGGGTACCGGGAGTGGAAAGAAAAACTGTCCCGGGTGCCGGAGCTGGATATTACGGTGTCGGACATTCTGGAGGTTAACGCTACGACGGAGGACAGGGACAACCATGTGGACATTGCGGATCTGCTGATACAGCAACACCGGCAGGAGCATATGGCCATTACCCCGGTGGAAAAATACGAGGATCCCAGGTTGCATCCCACTTTTATCAAATTGAAGGAACTGGTGGATGTGGGCAATATGGAGGAGCTACTGAACGTTGACTATTTGGAAGAATTGGCCTTGCTGGTTAATGAGCTGGATTTGGAGTTGGAGGGGGTAAGGGAGGGGTAGTTTTTGAGGCAAAGTAGGGAGTTTCAGGCCTGAATTTTTATAAAAAATCCCCCGACCAAGAGTGGATGGTCCGGGGATGCTTTATTCAAAAAAAAATCGACCGCCTGCGGCGGTAATAATCAAATAAATCAAATCGTCAAATAAATTACTAATTCCTGACACAGCGGACAGAAAACCCGTGCCCCCTGTAGTTGCCGATCCTGCCTACGTGGCTGCTACAGTAGTTCAGGTTCCGGCACCAGGCGTCATCCGTATTGTCCTCTGTAGAACTCCACCAGAGGCCGCTGCCACCAATGCCGCCGAATGCCCCACCGTCGTAACGGTGGCCCCCCGGAAGAGCTGAGAAACCCGATTTGTTCCTGTATGCAGGATAATCAGTATTGCCCACAGTTCCTGTTCCGGAATAAGAGGACCAGCCGCTTGCACTAGCCAGAGATTTAGCAATTTTGCCACCACCACCACCAGTGGTTCCATCGTAATTATGCCCATTGTCGGCCAGGTAATTTTCCAGTTGTGTCCACTCTGCATCACTGGGCAGGTGCCAGCCGGCGGGGCAGGCCGTAAGGGCTGCCGTCCAGTTATAAAGCACACCATACGTTGTGTAGTTGTCAGTAGCTTTAGCTTCATCTACATCCGTACCGTCGTAACCGAAAACATAGTAGTGAGGCTCTGTATTAGAGCCTGTCGCAGGAGTATTGACTTCAGGCAGATACGTCAAGTTTTCGGCCATCCACGTTTGCTCTCCAATGGTTACTGTTTTATAGACTTTGCCATCACGTCTGTCTTTAAATTTTTTCTTCGTCAATAGACGTTTGATTTTTTGATAGATAGAATTATTAACCTTATTAGTTTTTTCTAATTGAACCTCCTTTGAATTTTGTGGTCTCGTCCATTTATTAATATTTCCACCAGAACTCATTATAAGAGTATTATTTTCTTTGTCAAAAGTAATCGCTATCCCAGAACCAGTTCTAAGTAAATTGTTCTCTTTCGTTATTATGTAAATCCCATCACTATACACTGTGCCTTCAACTAAAAAGCTTTCTCCAACCCTTGTAATATTCATCTTAGTAGTATGGTACCTTGTATGATATACCCATGTGCCTAAATATTCTGAACCATCTGGCTCGTTAGAGCAGGCATTTATTAAGGACAGGAATGTAATAATTGATAATAGTTTAAATATTTTCATGTCTTTGGATTAGAATGCTTATAACATGCTAAAAAATATAGCGATTATAGTATAATTACTCAATGTATTGAGAGCAATATTGTCAGTCAATCAAATCCTTGTCTTTATCCCAGTTATCTTGATGGCTTTAAAAGCGGATATAATAGTTTTATTTAACGCAATAAATATAGGCAACAATTCACAATATTTAAAATAATTCTGAATTGGGTTGAGGGTAGGCCCGTAGGTTTAAATTTAACTTCGGTTGAAACAAGAAAGATAAATAAGGAAAAAGAGTTTGTTAGCCCAATATATAAAGATAAAAGAATGTAATAACAAGATATTTTGTTTTAGTGTCCCAGGTGTCCCGTTTGTCCCAGGTGTCCGGTGCCGGCCGGGTGGGACAGATGAATATTTTGTAGAAATAATTGATAATCTTTGTTTGGCAAAGCAGACATATGAGGTCTGTTTTTGTGTGCAATGAAGCATCCCGGAACTTGTTTTCACAGGATGCTTTTTTATTAAGTTGGGGATATAGTCGGGGGGGTTTAAAAGACAAAAACCACAAATAGTTGATTGTAACTGACTTATGGTTTAATTGGGTGACCTCGGAGGGATTCGAACCCTCGACCCAATGATTAAGAGTCATTTGCTCTGCCAGCTGAGCTACGAAGTCTGGTTGGGGGGTGCAAAGGTACTATTTTTTCTTATTGCTGCAATACTGCGTAGGTAATTCGTATGTATGGAGGTCTTTCAGAGAGGTTCCCGTTGAAAATAGTATTGCGGTAAGTGAAGTTGTCCACCTGATAAACTTCGCCTTGGGTGGTAGTATAAGAATAGGTGGGCAGAATCCAGAGGTTGTCTTCTTCTGTAAGTTCAGATTTTTTAACAATATCCTGAATGTAAGACGTTATATCGTATGTATATTCCCAGTGGGTCCGGTTCATGGATCCACCGTGTTCTTCCTGATTGATTTCCCGGAGCGGACTGTGGATAACCAGTGTGTCGTTGGGAGTTAATGTACAGGGGAATAATTGAGTGGGGGCGTTGTTTACCCGGGAGTAATCACCGTCAACAGGTACGGGAACCGGCATGACCAGTTGCGCACGTGAGATCAGCAGGAGGTTGGTCTGGATTGGCGGAGTTTGTTTATTTCCCCAGGTTTTAATCTGTTCGGCAAGGGCTGTGGCATCCAGGCAGGGTTTAACACCGGCCAGGCCTTCGTAGTACAGATTCCGGTCCGGTTCTTTGTTAGCCAGATGGGAAGATTCGTGCGTTGCTATATTATAAAAGGTATCGTAGGTGTTGAAAAAATAGGTAACAAGGCTGTCTCCGTCGCCTGATTTGTAATCAAGGTAGATACTGGCTTCTTCTACATTCAGGTAGTTAATCCGGCCGCCGGGTGCTGTTCCTTTGTATTCTTCGGTTGCAAAACAGAGGCCTTTGAATCTTTTTACAAATTCATCCGGGTTGACCCTTTCTGCAGAATCTGCCTGCAACAGTTCGTAGGCAAAAGATTCTTTAAATTCAATGTACAAGGTGTCACCTCCTAAATAGACATGACCGGGCTTGTTAACGGGAATGGGGTCAATGTAGTCTGCAGAAAAAGAATTGTGGTAAATATGCAGGTGGTCAAGATCTTTAACTAGTTTATAAACATATATGTTCTGCGGCTCATACCTTTCCAACGCATCAAATATGGTAAATCCACTTACGGGGATATGTACGGACATGCTTTGTACGACAGGATCCGGCCCGTATTCATTCTGGTAGGTATAGGGGGCAATCTGAACCACACAGGCGCTGGTTGTTTTCCCAAAAAGAGGTGTACTTAGGGAGCCAAACTCCAGGTACGCCGGATAAGACATATTCAGGCTGTCAGATATTGCCGTGAACATGGGGGCTTCAATATCTGCAGTATAAATACGCATTATATGGTTGGTAGGGATAAGGTCTGATCCCATACGGTTGTCAACTGTAATACAGGACGTAAGGGATAAAAAAAAGATTGCAGCCATAAGAAGGCCGCCGGCCCTGAATGTCATTTGGTACGTAATATTTGATCGTAAAAATGTTTATAATCAGAGATATATTTGCTTTCAGGGGCTTGTGGGTCTGTGTAAGGAAGAACCGGAATATTCCTGGATTTGATGTAGTCCCGAAGTTCACTGTCTGCTTTCTGTGGGCTGGCCATAACCACTCCGTCTGCATATTGTACGGCTGTTTTGGTCAAATTCAGTGCCGTGGGATTTTCCAGGTATTCCATGTCTGTATTATTCAAACCGGGAACAATAACTTTAGAGCGCATATTCTCATTAAAGGTTTCTGTAGTGAGGTCGTTATATAAAGAAACAACCACACGTGTATGCGTAAAGAGCGGGTCGTCGCGGTACACCTTTTTCAGGTACATGGGCAACAGGTGGCTGAGCCATCCGTGGCAATGGACCAAAGTGGGCTTCCAGCGCAGTTTCTTTACGGTCTCCAGTACACCTCGAGCAAAAAATATGCCTCTTTCATCGTTGTCTTCAAAAAAATTGTTGTTTTCGTCTTTGTAGAGGAGTTTTCTTTGGAAATAATCTTCGTTGTCTATGAAATAGACCTGCATGCGTGCTGCCGAGATAGAGGCAACCTTAATAATCAACGGACGGTCTATTTCTTTGATAATAATATTCATTCCGGAGAGTCGGATTACTTCATGAAGCTGATTCCGCCGCTCATTAATACAACCGTATTTGGGCATGAATAAACGTATTTCTCCTCCGGATTCCTGAATTGCCTGAGGCAGATGACGGCCAATATGGGACATATCCGTCTGTGGCAGGAACGGGAAGATTTCTGAACTCACATAAAGGATTCTTTTTGCTTTGGCCATAATCTTATTTTACCCGGTTTAATCATACAAAGATAACAAAATTCCTGGACTTTTCATTACCTTTGACTTTCACAACCATGGTACAGCAAGATAAAAGCATTATTAACCAACAACTTGTACAGTCCTACTTGTCATCTGTGGTAAGTATAGCGCTGGTGTTGCTTTTGGTTGGAATTACCAGCCTGCTGGCTGTTAATGCGCGGACTGTTTCTGATTACTTTAAAGAGCACCTGGGAGTTGCAGTTGTTCTGAACAATGAAACAAAAGACACGGATTCTACGCTGCTGGTCAAACAGCTGCTGGCAACAGAATACGTACAGGATGCTGTACGGGATGCTGCTTTTATTTCCCGGGACAGGGGGGCGCGGGAAATGGAAGAGTTGCTTGGATCCGGTTTTATGGATATTTTTGAATACAACCCATTGCCCGCTTCTGTGGAGCTGCAGCTGCGTGCTGCTTATGTGCATAACGACAGCATTGCACGTTTGGAACAAACGCTCAGGCGGCTGCCTTTTGTAGAAGAAGTGTCGTACCAGGCTCCGCTTGTTTCGCTTATTAACAGGAATTTGCGGAATATTGGCATGGTGCTGGGAGCCATTATCCTGGTGTTGTTGATTATTTCTTTTGCGTTGATTCACAACACTATAAGACTGTCTGTGTATGCAAGACGTTTTACAATCTATACCATGAGGCTGGTAGGGGCCACCAAACGGTTTATAAGAAGACCGTTCATGCTACAGGCCATGGTACAGGGATTCCTGTCTGCATTGCTTGCTGTTTTGTTGCTTATGGGGGGGCTGTATTTGTTGCAGCGTGAGTTTCCCGGCATTTTGATGCTTATTTCAAAAGAAATGTTTTTGGTGGTTTTGGGAGCCATGGTAGCAACAGGTGTTTTGCTGTGCCAGTTATCCACTTTTTTTGTTGTCAATCGTGTGGTGAAGCTGAAAACTTCTGCCTTTTATTATTAATACCTATGAAAAAACAAAACAAGAACAATAAAGAAACGGAAGGAAAATTTGCCTTACCCCGGAGGAATGTCCTGTTGCTGATTGCAGCCATGGCTGTTGTTGCCCTGGGTTTTGTCCTGATGGCAGGCGGAGGTGCCAAAGATCCGGAAGTGTTTGCCGGAGAGACGCTTTTTAACTTCCGGAGGATGGTCGTTGCCCCGGTACTGGTATGTGGCGGTTTTGTCTATGGGATTGTTGCCATCATGCATATTAAAAAGCAGAAAGACAATGAGCGGACTTGAAGCCCTGATTCTTGGATTGGTACAGGGGTTGACTGAGTTTTTGCCTGTCAGCAGCAGCGGCCATCTGGTTATTGTGAAATCTCTTTTTGGGATTGAATCGAAAGACGCCTCTTTTGAAATCATAGTGCATATTGCTACGGTCCTGAGTACTATTGTGGTTTTTAGAAAACAGGTGTGGGAGATGGTGGCAGATACGGTACGTTTTCGTAAAACACCGGCAACGGGCCTTACGTTGCGCATTTTGTTTTCCGCTTTGCCGGTATTGGTTGTGGGTCTTCTTTTCAAAGAACGTGTAGAAGTTCTGTTTACAACGGGACCGGGTATTGTAGGGTGGATGTTGCTGCTGACAGCCTTGCTTCTGGGTCTGTCCCAATGGCTTTCCGTTCGCAGGCAAAGGACAGGTACAACACATCCTGTCAGGTATGCCGATGCCTTTATTATAGGAGTGGCACAGGCTTGTGCTGTGATGCCGGGCCTTTCGCGCTCGGGTGCCACCATCGCTACCGGGCTGACCCTGGGAGTAGAAAAAGACAAAGTGGCTCCTTTTTCTTTTTTGATGGTTTTAATACCGGTGTTGGGAGAAGCCTTTCTTGAAATTCTGGCTGGGGGATTTGCACCGGCTGCCACGGGCTTGTCTTTTCAGGCGATGGCCATTGGTTTTGTCACGGCTTTTGTAACGGGGTTGCTGGCATGCAGACTTATGTTGGCCCTGGTTCGTAAAATACAGCTTACGTGGTTTGCGGTTTATTGCCTGCTGGCAGGAATGGCGTGCCTGTTGTTTCTCTAAAAATGGATGGTTTGAACGTGTATTATTTTGTAGCCGATGTGCATTTGGGGCTGAAAGTCGGTAATCCGCAACAACGGGAGCAATATTTTGTTGCCTTTTTAGAAGGGTTGGGAGCTGATACGGCAGGATTGTTTTTGCTGGGGGATATTTTTGATTTTTGGTACGAGTACAAACATGTAATACCCAGAGGGCACACGCGGGTGCTGGGGGCTTTGGCGCGTGTGGTTGACCGGGGAATTCCCGTTCATTTCTTTCCGGGGAATCACGACCTGTGGACGTTTGGTTACCTGGAACAGGAATTGGGCATTCAGGTATATAGAAACCCGCAGTACATGCAGTTGGACGGAAAGCATTTTCTGTTGGGACACGGCCATAGGATGGGGCGCTATCCCTTTAAAAACAGAGTGTTACACAATATGTTCCACAGCCGGATGTTGCAAAGAGCCTTCAGTTGGCTGCACCCGCGGTGGGCTTTTGCTCTGGCCGGGAAATGGTCTGCTTTTAATCGGGGGATGGAAGGTGCCGGGTATGTTTTCAGAGGAGAAGAGGAACCGGTTTACCGGTATGCCACTGCTTTTGACAAACCCATTGACTATTGCATAGTTGGCCATTTGCACACTTCTGCGCGTTGGCCTCTGCCCGGCGGCGGAGAGCTGATTGTGTTGGAAGATTGGCTTTCAGTTGGCGATGGCACGGGTCCCGTACGGGGAGATATTGGGGTCTTTGGGGGGACCGAACAAGGAGAAATACAAGTAGTAAAACCGTCCGTCGTGGTACATCCGGACTAGTTCTTCAAGTTGTTTATCCTGGCCGTATTTGTCGTAGGGCTGTTTCATGTCTGCTCCAAAAATACGGGCCACTCCCTGCCAGAAAGAAGCCGTTAGACCGCCCCGATAACTTTTAACAATACCAAAAGAAGTCATACCAAGTTCCCGGTCAATGAGCCGGAGCAGGATGCGTCCCTGGGAAAAAGTCAGCTTCCGCAGAGGGCCCTCAAACTCGGCAAATAATTCCCGCTCTGTTTTTGCCAGGAACCGCTCCCGTTCCCGTAATGAAAACGAACTGGTATTCAAGATGCTGTCTGCCCTGTCCAGCCGCTCCCTTGCCTGAAGTGCGTACGGATATGCCCGGGCAAAGTTGTGGACTGTCTGGTAAAACTGCCTCCATTCTTTGTCTTTTTTCTTTTTGTCTCGGTTAAAGATGTATAAAGGGGGTATGGACGATACAAACAGGGTGTCTCCGTCTTCGATAACATAGCCCATGATATGGCCCTGCGTTGGTGCAACCTGGGCGGGCAGCACAGCCGGAACCAACAGAAATAGGAAAAACGCGGAAAATATCAGTTTTGCTTTCATTGTTCTTGAACAAAAGTAATAAAATTGAGATTAAGTGGTATATTTACAAGATGAAACTCTTATTCCTTATTTGTATTCTGACACAAGTTTTTCTTCCCGACTCGTTGGATATGAGGGTGGAACAACTTCATGATTCTATTGTTTCAATAGACACACACAATGACTTTGCCATGTTGCTTGCTTTTCCAAATATGGAATCGACTGTGGCTAAAGGTCAGGTTTCTTTTGAATTGATGAAAACAGGACGCCTGGATGCTGCTTTTTTTGCTGCTTACCAGGCTCAGGGACCTTGTACTGAAAAGGGGCACAAAAATGCGAGATTTCTTGCCGACAGTATGTTGTTGGCTTTGCACAGGTATGCGACCGAACACGAACACGTGGGTGGCATAGCTTACACGGCACAAGATGTAAAAGATCTAAAGGCGCAGGGCAGAGCGGCTATGCTCCTTTCTATAGAAAATGCCTATTGTCTGGGAGAGGACATTTCCCTGGTAGAGCATTATTATAATCTGGGGGTACGGATGATAGGCCTTACCCACAACGGAGATAATTGTGTGGCAGATGCGGCAACAGACACGACGGAAACACACGAGGGGTTGTCTGCTTTCGGGTACGAGGTTATTGCAGAGATGAATCGTTTGGGTATTATTGTTGATGTGTCGCATGCCTCCAGGAAAGCTTGCCTGCAAGCAGTAGAAGCAAGTCGCATGCCCATTATGGCCAGCCATTCCGGGGTGTATGCCCTTAAGCCCATTCCCAGAAACCTGACAGACAAGGAAATTGTTGCCATAGCAGAAAAAGGCGGGTTGATTCAGATTTCTATCGGGCGGTATTTCTTGTCCACCTTGCCGAGAGCTGAGGTTGGCATACCGCATTTGGTAGAACATATCAATTACGTAGTGGATCTGGTGGGTATTGATCATGTAGGTATCGGGAGTGATTTTGATGGCGGGGGAGGCATTGTGGGGGTAGCAGATATGGGGGAGATGAAGGCTATCACACGGGCCTTGCTGGAGGAGGGATATTCTGACCGTGATATTGGGAAATTATGGGGTGGTAATGTTTTGCGCATAATGGAGATTGTCCGCCAACAGGCGGGAAGTTTCTAACATTTTTCCCTTCCTTTTGTTCATAAATTTTTGTAAATCAGAAATTAAGTTCTATCTTTGCAACCCGCAATTTTAGGGTGAGATCATTCTAAAAGACTGTGGGCCAAGGGATTGTGTTTGCAACCCACCTACTTATGCACCGAAGCAACAATACATATTTACGTTACGTTAAACGTTAGGAAAAACAATGTTACAACCTAAAAAAACCAAATTCAGAAGGCAGCAAAAAGGCCGCATGAAAGGTATGGCTCAGCGAGGCAATCAACTTGCCTTTGGGTCATTCGGAATCAAGGCTACGGAATCCTGCTGGCTGACCGGTCGTCAAATAGAGGCCGCCCGCCAGGCAGTCACGCGTTACATGAAACGTGAGGGACAACTTTGGATTCGCGTATTCCCGGACAAGCCTTATACTAAAAAACCTGCTGAAGTACGTATGGGTAAAGGGAAAGGTGCTCCGGAAGGATTTGTCTGTCCCGTAACGCCCGGCAGACTTTTGCTGGAGGTAGAAGGTGTTCCCTACGAGGTGGCAAAGGAAGCCCTTAGACTGGGTGCCCAGAAACTGCCTATCGTTACCAAGTTTGTGGTACGAAGAGATTATGTAGAATAAAAATTAGTTTAACAACAATGAAAGCACCTGAAATACGCGAGTTATCTGTGAAAGATTTAAGCGATCGTATTGAGTCGGAAAAAGTAAATTTGCTTCGTCTTAAAATGAATCATGCCATCTCTCCGTTAGATGATCTGTCACAAATCAGAAAAGCACGTCGCACCATTGCACGGATGCTTACTATTTTAAGTGAATCTCTGGCCAAAGAGAATCTTTAATGTTAATGATTCATGGAAAGAAATCTTAGAAAAGAAAGAACAGGACTGGTGGTCAGCAATAAAATGGACAAATCCATAGTAGTTGCTGTAAAAAGAAAAGTCAAACACCCGGTTTACGGCAAGTATGTGAATAAAACCACCAAATTTGTTGCTCATGATCAGAACAACGAATGCAGTGAGGGTGATACGGTACGCATTATGGAAACCCGGCCTTTGAGTAAAACCAAATGCTGGCGTTTAGTTGAAATCCTTGAAAAAGTGAAGTAGCCATGATACAGCAAGAATCACGTTTATTAGTGGCTGACAACAGCGGGGCAAAGGAGGTTCTTTGTATCCGCGTTCTGGGCGGAACAAAACGCCGTTATGCCGGTATTGGTGACACCATAGTGGTCACGGTAAAAAGCGCTGTTCCCGGTGGGGGCGACGCTAAGAAAGGTACCATCTCTAAAGCTGTGGTGGTAAGAACTAAAAAAGAAATCCGTCGCTCAGACGGATCGTATATACGCTTTGATGACAATGCCTGTGTTTTGTTGAACAATGCCGGTGAATTGCGTGGAACGCGCATTTTTGGGCCGGTCGCCCGCGAACTCAGGAGTCGTTATATGAAAATTGTATCACTTGCCCCGGAGGTATTATAAGAGGTGAATAATATGAGTACAAAATTGCATATTAAAAAAGGAGACACGGTATTTGTCAATACCGGGGAAGATAAAGGAAAGACGGGAAGGGTGCTGGAAGTTAGACCGGCAGAACAAAGGGCTATTGTTGAAGGTGTGAATTTGATAAGTAAGCACACCAAGCCTTCTGCAAAACACCCTCAGGGCGGAATTATTAAAATGGAAGCCGCCATTCATATTTCCAATTTGCAGGTGGTAGATCCCGTTAAAGGAGGCCCTACACGCATAGGACGCCGTCTGAACGATAAGGGCAAACTGGTACGTTATGCAAAAAAATCGGGAGAGGAGATTAAATAATGGCAAAAGCAGTTAAAAATGAAAAAGTGGCATCCGTAGCACCCAAAGGTTACGTGCCGTCTCTGCAAAAGAAATACAAAGAAGAAATTGTACCTAACTTGATGAAAGAGTTTGGTTACAAATCTATTATGCAGGTTCCCCGGCTGGACAAAATTGTGTTGAACGAAGGTGTGGGAGCTGCTGTTGCAGATAAGAAACTGATAGAAACGGCTCAACAAGAGCTATCACTTATTGCAGGTCAAAAGGCGGTGCAAACGGTGTCAACAAAGGACGTTTCTAACTTTAAGCTTCGAAGGGGTATGCCCATTGGTGTGAAAGTTACCTTGCGCGGAGCCAAAATGTATGAATTCCTGGACCGTCTTATCTCCATAGCCTTGCCCCGTATCAGGGACTTTAAAGGCATTGCCGAGAAATTTGACGGGCGCGGGAATTATACGTTGGGTATTAAAGAACAAATCATTTTTCCCGAGATTGACATTGATAAGATCTCTAAGATTATGGGTGTAGAAGTTACTTTCGTAACCAACACAAATAAAGATAAAGAAGCTTATGCCTTGTTAAAGGAGTTTGGATTACCGTTTAAAAACATAAAAAAAGTACAATAGATGGCAAAGGAATCAATGAAAGCACGCGAAGTGAAGCGTGCCCGGATGGTAGCCAGGTATGCAGAAAAGAGGAAGGCTCTTAAAGAGGCCGGTGACTGGGAAGGGTTAGCAAAACTGCCCCGGAACTCCAGTCCTGTACGTCTGCATAACCGCTGCTCTATTACGGGCAGGCCCAAAGGGTACATGCGGAAGTTTGGTGTTTCCCGTATTCAGTTTAGGGAAATGGCAAGCAACGGCTTGATACCCGGCGTACGTAAGGCAAGCTGGTAATTACAGACCGGCCACAGGCCGGCAACATATAGTATTTATTGGATATCGGGCAATTTATTGCCGAATACAAATTTTAAAACTTTTAATATGACTGATCCAATAGCAGATTATCTGACAAGGATTCGTAATGCGGTGCAAGCAGGACATAAGGTCGTTGAAATTCCCGCATCAAAAGTAAAAACGGAACTCACCCGTATTTTACATGAAAAGGGTTACATCCTAAGCTACAAGATTGAAGAAGGAACGCCCTCAAACACCATCAAAATTGCTCTCAAATACCACCCCCAGACAAAACAACCGGCCATCAAGAAATTGATCCGTGTTTCCAGTCCCGGGTTACGCCGTTATACAAGGGTTGATAAAATGCCCCGTGTATTGAACGGTTTGGGCGTTGCAATTATTTCCACATCCAAAGGTATCATCACCGATAAAGAAGCCAAAGCGCTGAACGTAGGGGGTGAAGTAATGTGTTACGTATATTAATTAACTGAACAATATGTCACGAATAGGAAAACTCCCTGTAAACCTGCCAGTTGGTGTGAGTGTTAAAGTTGACTCGCACAATTTGGTTACGGTGAAAGGCCCTCTGGGAACGCTTGAACAAAAAGTGGATCCGGATATAAAAATTAAAGTAGAGGGAACCGAGCTTACATTAGAACGTCCTACAGACCAGCCCAGGCACCGGTCTATGCACGGGTTGTATCGTGCGCTGATTCACAACATGGTGGTTGGTGTTTCTGAAGGGTTTACTACCAAACAAGAGTTGGTGGGTGTAGGATACCGTGTAGAAGCTAATGGACAAATCTTAGAATTTAGTCTGGGTTATTCGCATGAAATTCATTTTATGTTGCCCGCTGAAATAAAGGCTTCTGTTGAAGTAGCACGTAGAGGGGCTAACCCCATCCTGACGCTGACGAGTTATGACAAACAGCTGTTGGGAACAGTTGCTGCCAAGATCCGCTCGCTGCGCCCGCCCGAACCATATAAAGGCAAGGGTATTAAATTTGTAGATGAACAAATTCGCCGGAAAGCCGGAAAATCGGCAGGAGCTAAATAGAAGGAGACAGAATTATGGCGTTAACAAAACAAGCAAGAAGACAACGGATCAGGTACCGCATACGCAAGCGGATATCCGGAACTACTGAACGCCCCAGAATGGCGGTTTACAGGAGCAACAAACAAATATACGTGCAATTGATAGACGATACCAAAGGAGTGACTCTTACACAGGCGTCTTCAAAAGATGCTTCTCTGGCAGAAGAAATCAAAGGGAAAACCCCTGTTCAGGTTGCCGCCCTGGTAGGCAAACTTGCCGCAGAGCGGGCATTGGAAAAGGGTATTTCTACCGTTTCTTTTGATCGTGGTGGTTATCTTTTTCACGGAAGGGTTAAAAGTTTAGCAGATGCTGCCCGGGAAGGCGGTCTAAAATTCTAAAAGGATATGGTAAACATAAAAGCAAAAAAAGTAAAAGCTGCAGACCTTGAGTTAAAGGACCGTCTGGTAGCTATCAAACGCGTCACCAAAGTAACCAAAGGCGGTCGTAATTTCAGTTTTACCGCTGTTGTTGTGGTAGGAGATGAAAAAGGAGTTGTCGGATACGGGTTGGGGAAAGCCGGAGAGGTCACATCGGCCATATCCAAGGGAATTGAAGAAGCAAAGAAAAACCTGTACCACATATCTCTTATTGGAGAAACCATTCCTCACGAGATTAAGGGCAAGTTTGGCGGTGCACGTGTGTTTATGAAACCGGCTGCCCCCGGAACAGGGGTAATTGCCGGAGGAGCTATGCGGGCTGTATTTGAGTCTGTTGGTATTAATGACGTGCTGGCCAAATCTCAGGGATCGTCCAATCCCCACAATCTGGTAAAAGCTACGGTACATGCCTTGCTGGAAATGCGTGATGCATATCAGGTAGCCGGATTGCGTGGCATAACAATGGATAAAGTCTTTAACGGATAGGAGGAGAGAATATGGAAGTTTGGAGAATTAAGCAGGTAAAGAGTAGTAACTCTGCCACAAAACGCCAGATAGCTACGCTGGAGGCTTTGGGAATCCGCAGGATGAACCATTTTGTGGAAAAAGAAGCTACTCCTGTCATTAGAGGGATGGTAGAAAAAGTTCGCCACCTGGTATCAGTTGAAGAAGTAAAGTAAAGGAGGAATCAACATGAATTTATCAAATTTAAAACCTGCAAAAGGGTCTGTTTCCAAGAGAAAACGTATTGGACGAGGTGAAGGTTCCGGTAGAGGCGGTCAGTCAACACGCGGGCACAAAGGAGCTCAGTCCCGGTCCGGTTATTCCCGCAAACCCGGGTTTGAAGGAGGTCAGATGCCCTTGCAACGTCGCGTTCCCAAGTTTGGATTTAAAAACAGGAACAGGGTTGAGTACAAGGCCGTTAACCTTTCTACTTTACAGGCTCTTCATGAAAAAACAGGCATTACAGATTTTGACTTGAACGTATTTCGTGACCAAGGTCTGGCTTCTAAGAATGACCTGATTAAAATTTTGGGAAATGGTGAATTGCAAGCCAAACTGAACGTTACGGCTCACGGGTTTTCCAAGAAAGCAAAAGAAGCTATTGAGGCTAAAGAAGGGAAGGCTGAAATCATAGAATAACCCAGAAAAGCCTGAAAAATGAAAAAACTGATAGAAACCATAAAAAACATTTTCAAGATAGAAGAACTGCGTAAACGGATTGTTTACACGGTTTTGCTTCTTTTGATCTACAGGCTGGGAAGTTTTGTGGTACTCCCCGGTATTGACCCCATGCAGCTTACAAACCTGAAGGCTCAGACTTCCGGAGGGTTGATAGGGCTGCTGAACATGTTTTCCGGAGGAGCTTTTGGGAACGCATCCATATTTGCACTGGGGGTTATGCCCTACATTTCGGCATCTATTGTCATCCAGCTTTTGGGGATTATGATTCCCTATTTTCAGCGGATGCAGCGTGAGGGAGAAAGTGGGCAAAGAAAAATCAACCAATGGACACGTTACCTGACCATTATTATATTGGCCCTGCAGGGGCCTGCCTACCTTACGAATTTGCATGCCCAACTGCCCGAGTCGGCTTTCCTGCTGAGTGGTTTTTCGTTTAACCTGTTTGCCACCGTAGTGCTTATTGGAGGGACTATGTTTATTATGTGGCTGGGAGAAAGGATCACTGACCGCGGGCTTGGGAATGGTATCTCTCTGATTATTATGGTAGGGATTGTAGCCCGTTTGCCTTTTGCCTTTACGGCCGAGGTAGGAGACCGCTTGTCGCAGTCCAGCGGCGGGTTGCTGATGCTGGTTGTTGAATTGGTTGTTTTATTCTTTATCTTTGTGGCCTCCATTGCCCTGGTTCAGGGTGTCCGCAAGGTCCCGGTACAATATGCAAAACGTATTGTAGGCAACAAACAATATGGAGGTGTACGACAGTATATCCCTCTGAAGATCAATGCTGCAGGTGTTATGCCTATTATTTTTGCGCAGGCCATTATGCTCTTCCCCATGATCTTTGCCAGCTTTGATGCTACCCGTGGCTTTGCTGCAGTTATGAGCAATATGCAGGGTTTTTGGTATAATTTTGTGTTTTTTATATTGGTGGTTGCGTTTACGTATTTTTATACGGCCGTAACAGTGAATCCTACCAATATGGCAGATGATATGAAAAAGAACGGTGGTTTTATTCCGGGTGTTAAGCCGGGTAAGAAAACGGCCGAATATTTGGATACTGTGATGTCCCGCATTACGTTGCCGGGATCTATATTTCTTGGTCTGGTTGCCATTATGCCGGTCTTTGCCCGGATGCTGGGAGTAAATATGCAATTTGCGCAGTTCTACGGCGGCACATCGCTGCTGATTTTAGTAGGAGTAATCCTGGATACGCTGCAACAAATTGAAAGCCATCTTCTGATGCGTCATTACGACGGACTTATGAAGACAGGAAGGCTGAAAGGCCGTTCCAATATGTAAAAAAAACAAAAGAGTTCTTTGTTTAATGAGTATTAACAAAACCGAAGAAGAAATAGCGCTTATGCGCGAAAACGGGATTTTGGTTTCCAAAACCCTGGCAGAGGTTGGAAGGAATATTGCCCCGGGTGTTACAACCTTAGCGTTGGATGCCGTAGCAGAAACTTTCATCCGCGACCACGGTGCAGTTCCCGCTTTTCTTGGTTATAACGGTTTTCCCCATACCCTGTGTATCTCTGTAAATTCGGTAGTAGTTCATGGTTTTCCAAGTGATTACAGATTGAAAGAAGGAGATATTGTGTCCATTGATTGCGGAACAAAGTATAAGGGTTTTTTTGGAGACTCGGCTTACACGTTTGCGGTAGGAAAGGTTTCCAAAGCGGCTGAACTTCTTATGCAGGCAACAAAGCAATCGCTTTACGAGGGAATTGGGAAGGCCATTGCCGGTAATCGCGTTGGCGATATTGGCGCTGCTGTCCAGACTTACGTGGAAGAACGTGGTTTTTCTGTAGTAAGGGAAATGGTTGGCCATGGTATTGGCACCGGGCTTCACGAAAAGCCTGATGTTCCAAACTACGGCAGACCCGGTCAGGGAAAACACTTGACAGAAGGGATGGTCCTGTGTATTGAACCCATGATCAATGAAGGAGGGAGGGGTGTGTATATGGAGCGGGACGGATGGACCCTGAAGACAGCGGATAACAGGAATTCTGCACATTACGAACTGACGGTAGTTGTGCGTAAAGATAAAGCAGAACTCCTTTCAACATTTGCCTTCATAGAAAGGCCAAATGATATAAATATGTAGTAACAGGAAGATTAAAGAATGACAACATGCCCAAACAGCCTGCCATAGAGAAAGAAGGTGTAATTATTGAAGCACTGTCCAATGCTATGTTCCGTGTGGAACTGGATAACGGACATGTGATAATTGCACATATTTCCGGAAAAATGAGGATGCATTACATCCGCATATTGCCCGGTGACAGGGTACGGGTAGAAATGTCTCCTTATGATCTTACCAAAGGTCGGATTACCTTTAGGTATAAGTAATACCAGTAAAAGATTACACCAATGAAAGTTAAAGCATCCGTAAAAAAGCGCAGCGAAGATTGTAAGATTGTAAGACGCAAGGGGCGTCTGTATGTTATTTGCAAGAAGAACCCCAAGTTCAAGATGCGCCAAGGATAAAAACAAGTAAAACAAAAAGGAATATAAATTATGGCAAGAATAGCCGGAGTTGACTTACCAAACAACAAACGTGGAGAAATAGGCCTGACCTATATCTACGGGATAGGTCGCAGTTCTGCCCGTACAATCCTTGACAAAGCCGGGGTTGGCCTGGATATAAAAGTTAAGGATTGGAATGATGACCAGATTGCGGCCATCCGATCGCTGATTGCAGAGGAATACAAAATTGAGGGTGAACTTCGTTCATCTGTACAAATGAACATCAAAAGGTTGATGGACATTGGTTGCTACAGAGGCATACGTCATCGAATTGGCTTGCCTGTGCGGGGACAAACAACCAAAAATAACGCCCGTACACGTAAAGGACGTA
>LSQX01051595.1_pt2 | contig 17286 bp, 16 predicted proteins | sample 654561 | NCBI WGS metagenome assembly LSQX01 (sample SAMN04489861, study PRJNA283612) | anaerobic digester metagenome | isolation source: 4 biogas reactors fed with cattle manure at either 37C or 55C with and... | place: Denmark: Kongens Lyngby | collected 2014
AGCGCGGCTATCGATTGAGCGGTGGCGAAAAACAACGCCTGGCTCTGGCACGGGTGCTGTTGAAAGACCCCCGCATTATGATCCTTGACGAGGCCACCAGCCATCTGGATAGCGAATCGGAGGCATTGATCCAGGAAGCTCTGGAACGTATGTACGCCAACCGCACCAGTATCGTCATCGCTCACCGGCTGAGCACGATCCTTTCAGCGGACCTGATTTTGGTGATGGACAAGGGTGAGGTGATCGAACGCGGCACCCACCAGGAGTTGCTCGCGTTGGGCGGTTTATACGCCAATCTGTACGAGACGCAATTCAAGCAGTAAAAGGCTGGAAGAAGGTAGAGGAGAATGAGCCGAAGGGAATGCTTCGTTCAGCTCGCTAAGCTTTGTCGTACGCCCCTTGCTTGCCAAAATAAACATATTGATAACAGGGCGTAAACCCCAGGTGCGCATATAGCGCCAGGGCGGGCAGATTGTCTGCCTCTACCTGCAGGTAGCCAAAATTTGCCCCGTGCACCAACCCCCAATCTGTTAACGCGTCCATCATCATGGTTGCATACCCTTTGCGTCGCCAACCGGCGGCGATATAAATGCTGAAAAAACCTATCAATTGCCCTTCCGCCACCCCCATGCCACAGCCTACCGGCTGGCCCTGGTCAAACAAGCCCAGCAAGACTTTTTCAGGGACGATGCACGCCAGGATGGCATGGTGGGCCCTCTGGTCTTCCTCCGGTACGTTGATAAACGCCGCACGCAAGCGGAACCATTCCGCCACGGGTATTTCCTGGATGGATGGTACGGGCCCGTTTCGGGTTTTTTTTAGCACCTCTTGCCCCAGTACAAGCGTTGGGTCAAAGGCGGTGTAACCGGCAGCATGTAATGCCTCGACGAGCGTTGAGCCCTCAAGGTAATCGGGGACACGGAACAGACAGGGCAACCCCAGGCGGGCATAGAGCCCTTCGCAGGCTTCGATTTTCTCGTTAAGGGGTAACCGGGAGGGATACAGCGGGTTGACCGAATTGACGCGCTTGGAATGCCCACCTGTGAAGCGCAAAACCCATCCATCGTACAGCATCTGACGGGGCGCTGGCCAGGCGTTTAACGCGGCTTCTTCGATTTTTTGCAGATCAAATTTTAACATTACAGGAACCTGGTATTTTTTATTTTATCACACCCTGCGGCATTAAAATTTCATGGATTTTAACGGGCGGGATGTTATAATCCCTATACAGCACACTTGACAAGGAGCCCCGCATGAGCAAACCTGTTCAGATTCTACTGTTTGGCGCCGGCAACCGCGGCGCGGATTCCTACGGACCCTACGCTCTCAAGTTCCCCGACCAGGTCCAATTCACCGCTGTTGCCGAGCCTGACCCCGAACGGCGGGCGCGCTTTTCGGCTGCTCACCATATCCCACCTGAGCGTCAGTTTAATAGTTGGGAGGAAGCGCTGCAGGCCGAGAAAATTGCCGACGCAGTGCTTAACGCCACCCAGGATGGAACCCATCATGAATCGACCATTGCAGCCCTGAAAACAGGGTATGATATGCTGCTTGAAAAGCCCATAGCTACTACGCTGGAAGAAACGATCCACATTGTCCGAACTGCGAAGGAAGCCGACCGTACTTTGATGGTGTGCCATGTGCTGCGTTACACGTATTTCTTTCAGAAGTTAAAAGAGGTTTTCGATTCAGGTTGTCTGGGGCAAATTGTGCACATTGCCCACAGTGAAAATGTAGCTTATTACCATATGGCGCATAGTTTTGTGCGCGGCAATTGGCGCAACGCCGCTGAAAGTGCCCCCATGATCCTGGCAAAATGCTGCCACGATCTGGACCTCCTGTACTGGTTCACCGGGGAGCGTGTCGATTGGCTCAGCTCGACTGGCAACCTGCGCCATTTCAAACCCGAAAACGCGCCCCCGGGCGTCCCATCGCGCTGTACGGATGGGTGTCCCATTGCTGGAACGTGTCCATTCTTTGCGCCCCGCATCTATTTAGAAAGCTATCCGATTAAAGCTGCGGTGGTTAGCGCAGAAAACCCGGTCTTGCGGGCCATTGGAAAGCTGTCGATTGCCCATCCTCGCCTGGCGGACGCGTTGGGCGCGGTTATCAAGCCCATCCGCACGCTGACGCGCTACAGTGGCTGGCCGCGTAATACCATCACCAGGCACCCGGAAAGTGATGATGCCGTTTTGCACGCGCTGCAAACCGGCCCTTATGGGCGCTGTGTTTACCATTGTGATAACGATGTTGTCGACCACCAGGTGGTCAACCTGCGCTACCCCAGCGGTATCACAGCCACCCTGACCATGCACGGACATTCATACGAGGAAGGGCGCACTTTGCGGATCGAGGGTTCTAAGGCTACCCTGCTGGGTAAGTTCACCTACGGGCAGGCTTGGCTGGAGATCCACCCTCACGGGCCCGGTCAGACCCAACGGCATTCCTTCCCTATCACGGTTGACAACGCTTCGGGCCACGGCGGCGGTGATGCGGGCATCATGCGCGCTTTTGTACAAACCCTGCGTGGCCAGAGTCCGCCACTAACCCGTGCCGAGGATGCCCTGGAAAGTCACCTGCTGGCCTTTGCGGCAGAGGCAGCTCGTTTGGACGCGGTGGCTGTAGATATGGATGCATTTAGGCAGGTCAACCCCTAACCGATCTCAGAGGCAACTGAGAAGCTAAATTCTGCAGGGTGAGCGTTTTTTTAGTGTACTGCTTAGATTCACGTCTGTGATTCTGCGCAGATTTGGCTGAAATTTTAGTTAACTATCGTGTGTTTATTCCCGTACTGAAGAAGTCTGATTGAAATTAATGATCTTTCACCCCTCTGCGGCTCAAGCAAGAAAACAAAAACGCCAGTCTTTTGCATTAAACTGGCGCTTTAAAACACAAGGTGCCGAGTCACAGAATCGAACTGTGGACACCGCGATTTTCAGTCGCGTGCTCTACCAACTGAGCTAACTCGGCTTATGACGCTTCCTTGTCTGAGCGTGTGAATGATTTTAACCTTGACCCCGATGATTGTCAAGCGAAATCAGCTTGTATTATGCTGCAGTCATGCCGGGCCTGTCTGATTGCTGTGCAGGCGGGTTGTTTCAGCCCGCTGCAATGCTAACCCGGGCAAAAAATTGCAGCCAGTTTCGGGCTATTTTATTTTATCAACCTGGAAATGGTCCTGAACTGGGGGTGTGTTGATGTGCGCATCATCTCGAACAAGACGATTTCAACGCTGGTCACTGTTGCGCCGGCATCGTGCAGGCGCATCAACGCCAGTTGCTGATTCTCTGGCATACGCGAGAAGACGCCATCGCTGAGTACATGCACCTGGTAACCCGCGTCCAGAAGATCTAAGCCGGTTTGCAGAACGCAGACGTGCGCTTCAATGCCGGTTAGCAGTACCTGGTTGCGACCGGTTCGGCGCAGGGCCAGCAGGAAGGCGGGTTCTCGTAGGGCGCTGAAGACGGCTTTGGGAATCTGGGGGATATCGCTCAGAGCATCGGCCAGTTCGGATGGCATCGGCCCTAATTTTTCAGGTGACTGCAGCATGGGCAGGATTGGGACGCCCAGCGCCTGGCAGCCTTTGATCAGGCGCAGGATGTTGGGCACAACCAGTTCCTGTCGATCGACGATTTCAACCAGCCGGGTTTGAATATCAACTAAAACCAGCACAGATTCTTCTGTGTTCAACATGTTTCCTCCGTTTTTATCAGGGCAGCCACATTATACCCCTTCACTGTGATCTACCAGCCAGACATGTATTTGGCGAAACTCGGGCTATAATAGACCATTATGGCTGAAGATGAAAAAAAGCCCGCCACCCAGACCAGCGCTTTTGGCACCCCCGGCCGTGTAAGCCACGATTCTTCTCGATTTTATAAGAGCAGGATGTATGCCGACCTGGTTCGGGAGGATGACGTACCCGATCTTGAGGTACCGGTCCCGCCGGAGATACTCGATCGGATACTGTGTAAATCCAGTGAAACGATGGGCCAGCTGCCCGATAACAGCATCCACCTGATGGTGACTTCACCACCTTACAACGCACAGAAAGAATATGACCAGGACCTGACCTTACCAGATTACCTGGCGCTCTTAGAAAGAGTCTGGCGGGAGGTTTATCGTGTCCTGGTGCCTGGCGGTCGGGCGTGCATCAATGTCGCCAACCTGGGACGTAAACCCTACCTTCCCTTGCACAGTTTTATTATCGAAAGCATGCTGGGGATCGGTTTTTTAATGCGTGGTGAGATCATCTGGAATAAAGCCGCCAGCGCCAGCCCTTCCACGGCCTGGGGCAGCTGGCTATCTGCCAGCAACCCGGTTTTACGCGATGTGCACGAATACATTCTGGTGTTTTCAAAAACGGGATTTCGCCGGCACAGGGGTAACCGTGAAGACACCCTTCAAAAGGATGACTTCCTGAGCTGGACCAAATCGGTGTGGGAGTTTCCGGCCGTTCAGGCGGCAAAGATTGGGCATCCGGCGCCATTCCCTCTGGAACTGCCCCATCGTTGCATCCAGCTTTACAGTTTTAAGGAAGACATCGTGTTAGACCCCTTTGCCGGCAGCGGCACCACCTGCCTGGCAGCCCGACTGAACGGCAGGCGCTATGTGGGGTATGAAATCAACCCCGATTATTGCCAGCTGGCAGAAACCCGTTTGGCTGCCTCCCGTGAGGAAGAGCGCACTTCCGGATAAAATGGGTAAATAAACCCCTTTTAAAATACGTCAACCGCTTCAGTCAGACGTTTAATGGCGTTTTCAATGTAATCGTCCTGTTCAATCACCACCTGGATCGCGTTTTGTGGACAGACTTCCACACAATTGCTGCACCCCCGGCAATCATCGGTGATGACGGCGTGCCCATTTTCAAGTGTGATCGCATTGACGAAACATACCCCTTCAGCACAAACCCCACACCCGATGCAATCGTCGGTCACCTGAACGAGGATTCCCGGCATACGCTTGATCTTGTTTTGCAGTTTAGGCGCCAGGTGCGGTAAAAAACGGAACAGGCAACAGCAGGGACAGCAATTGCAAATGGTCATTAACTTCGCATAGGGTTTGACACCCATCCAGATCGCGTCGATCTTGTCCCGGCCGATCAGGTGCACCAGGCCTGCCTCCCGGGTACGCTGAAGATGCGCTAGGGCGGTTTCCTTGTCCACCAGGCGTCCAAGTTTTGGGTTAATTTCTAAAACAGCCTCACCCAGGAAGATGCAGCCGAGGTTGTGATCAAAATCCTGGCAGTCAGCTGCCTCCCGGCAGAGGCAGGCATTCATCAGAAAGATATATTTCGCTTCTTCGATAAAATGGGCTACCACTTCTGAGGGCACCACGATATTTTCCTGATCATCAATGGCTTCATTGATGACCACTCGATCTTTGGGCAGGTAAAACAAGGTATCGCCATTGCGATGGCCGTTATGCAGGACACGCCCCATCACTTGGCCGATCAGGGGCCATTTCGTCATCTCTGCACCGAAATAGCGCAGGCCAAAGCTTTTCTTTAATAAACTGACAAACCACATCGGTCTGGCCATCAATACTCCTTGGCACCCAATCAGCGACGTAACTAAAAAACTGAATTGCGCATGGTCTGGCAAATTGAGTGCATAGTCCATCATTATATCGTAAGTTTTATCGAACATCAAAAAAGGTATCGGTGAATCTATTTTTAGCTGTTTACGCCAAGGCCCTGGGCTTACTGTTATAAAGAATTCAAAAGCAAAGTAAAATAAATACGATGCGTAACGCTTTACTGCTTTACTGTATTGTGCTCGGGTTGGTTCTTTCGGCTTGCCATATGCCGACCGGTGGGCCTGAATTTACCACACCGCTCCCCAGGTTTGAAAACCCTGACGAGAATGCCACACAACCGGAGCCCACACTGCCGATCATTACCCCCACGCCCACGGCCGCATCAGAACTGGTACAGCTCGTTGCTACCGTCTGGGAAACTTTGCCTCAGGCGCCCGTTTTGATGTACCACCGCTTCGACCCTCGCGAGGGTGCTTATTCTTCACGTTTTGTCACCAGCCTGGCAGACTTCGACCAGCAACTTGGCGCCCTTTATGAGGCTGGCTTTTCCCTGATTTCATTGGATGATTGGCTGCGGGGCAAAATTCACCTTCAGGAAGGACGCCGCCCCCTGATCATTACCATTGACGACCTGTTTTATGCCGACCAAATCTTCCTGGATGATGCAGGAAACCCGGCCCCCTATTCGGGGATTGGACGATTGTGGGTTTTTTCTCAGGAGCATCCAGATTTTAACTTTGAAGCCGCGCTTTTTTATAACCTGGGTGATAAGGGTTATTTAAATGTCTATAACAACGGCGTTTTCAGTGTCGGTGAGGGTTGGCGCGAGACCCGCGCCCGGGCGATTGCCTGGTGTGTTGAAAACGGTGCCATACCGATGAACCACTTTTATGAACACCCTTTTCTAAGCCAGATTTCAGTATCTGAAATTCAATATCAGCTGGAAGAAAACGACAGATTGATTCGTGAAGCCCTGGCATCCATTGACAGGGAAGACCTGATTACCAAATTGCCCAATATCCTTGCCCTGCCATACGTGGTTTGGCCTGAAACAGAGGATGGTAAGCAGGTGTTGTACAATTACATCAATCCTGAAGGCGCCCCGGTGAGGGCCATTATTGAAGGTGACGGTGCTGGCGGCGCAAAATTTGTCCAGGCGCCGTTTGCCGAGACGTTCTCACGCTGGCACGTCCCGCGCATTTCTATCTCTTCCAACGCCATCACGGCTATTGTCAATAATAGCGATGAGATACCCGCTGCTGCCACGTGCGATCTGGGAGAATACTTGGTCACACCACAGACGTTGCCAGAGGTTATTTCAGCAGTAATCTTTGAGCGGGTGAAAGATGGTACGTGCCCCGATGGTTATTATGTTGTTGACCAATGGATTTTTTTCGTTCAAGAGAGCGAGATCGTTCAATATATGCCCTGAAATCGCGAGCCCCACTTTTTCAATACTTTACCACGCTTATTAAGGAAGGTCGTGTATGTTTGTTTATCTCAGCAAATTGCTGCCGCTCTTTTTTTATCCTCTGGGGGTTGTGTCTCTGACCGTGATCCTGGCGTTGGTCTTCAAGCAACGAGAACGACTTCAGCGCTGGTTGTTGAGGATCGGACTGATTATCTTGTGGCTGGCTGGTAATCGCTGGGTCAGCTACGGTTTTGCACGCTCGCTCGAATGGCGCCATTTACCCTCGGAGAACATCCCCACGGCTGAGGTGATCGTCCTGTTGGGCGGGGGGACAGAGCCTGGCGATACGCCGCGACCTATGGTCGAGGTAAATGCCGCTGGAGACCGGGTGCTGTATGCGGCTTATCTTTATCAACAGAGCGCTGCCCCCGTGATTCTGGTAAGCGGTGGTAATGTTGAGTTCTCTTCTGACAGGACTTCCACCCCCGCTGCGGAAATGACCGAACTACTCCTGTTGCTGGGCGTGCCAGCCAGCGCCATCTGGCAGCAGCCCAACTCCCAGAACACCTACGAAGATGGCTTTTATTCAGTTGAGATCTTGGCTGAAAAGGAAATCGATACGGTCATCCTCGTCACTTCAGCGATGCACATGCCTCGCTCAAGAGCGGTTTTTGAGAAACTGGGGGTGACAGTTATCCCGGCGCCAACGGATTTTACGATCACCGAGCATAATTGGCACACCACATTTCATCCGCGCCTGGGCGAATTTGTGATCCGTGTTTTCCCCAGTGCCAGCGCTCTGAATTTGACCACCAATGTGCTTAAAGAATATCTTGGCATGCTGATTTACAGCCTGCGTGGTTGGATGTAACCCTATTCCATCTGGTAGGCGATGCTCACTGTTCCTGGGCCGGTGTGCGTGCCAATGACCGGGCTGACAAACGTTGTAACCGTCTCAATCGGGTTAAAACGCGCCGTAGCTTCTGCCAGGAGGGCCTGAGCTTCCTCTTCTGCCGCGGCATGAAAACTGGCAATCCGCACACCCGGGTTCCCGGCAATATCCTCCTCGACCATATCGAGCATCCGAGCCAGTGCTTTTTTTCGTGTGCGCACGGATTCCACCAGTTCAATCTTCCCATTCCTGAGCTCCATGATCGGTTTGATATCCAGCGCTGAACCCATCAGACGCTTGGCTGTATTGATGCGGCCGCCCATGTGGAGGTATTTAAGGTCATTAACCATGAAATACACCCCAATTTTCGGGTAAACGGCTTTAGCCAGAGCCAGGCATTCCTCCAGGCTGGCGCCTGCTTGTGCGGCCCGGGCTGCCTTCATCACCATGAAACCCATGGGCATTGCAACCAGCTGGGAATCGAAGACAGCAATTGGCGCATCGGGAAAAGCCTTCTGGGCTTGCATGGCGGAATCAACAGTGCCTGAAATCCCACTCGAGATCAATATCGCTAAAATGGCATAATCTTCTGCTAATAAGCGTGAAAACAACTGGGTAAATTCGCCCACCGAAGTCTGGCTGGTGGTGGGAATGATGTTTGCTTTAGCCAGGCGTTCATAAAATTCTTCAGCACGAATATCCTCGCCGTCGCGGTAAGTATCTTCACCCCAATGAAGGGTCAGCGGAACCACATGAATTCCTAATTCTTTAATCAAATAATCCGGTAAATAAGCGGTGCTGTCTGTGATAATTGCAACCTTTTTCATTGAAACTCCTTTATAAATTGAATAAAAAAATAAAACCATTCAGCTTAGCTAACGTAATTATAACTGAAATGCATCTGAGGGCGTTAAAAGGAAGAAACCCTGTCCTTAAACCTAAACAAAGCCGGCATGGCCCACCTTCGCGGAACCCATCTAGGGAAAGAGCGTTGCTAAGGCCTCGGGGGCATATTTTCCCGTTATCGCGGAAGAGATCCCATTTAAACGGCAAATTTCCGCGTACATGTCAGCGCTGGGGCGTCGTACCCGCACCTGCGTTTCTGGGTCCAGCTCCCACAGACCAAAGCGCTGGGTCCAGCCGCGTTCCCACTCAAAATTATCTACCAGCGTCCAATGGAAATACCCTTCAACCGGGTAATTATCGTTGATTGCTTTCCACAGGGCATGTAAATGCTCTAAAATATAACGCGGTCGCAGCAGGTCTTCCGAATCATCCACGCCGTTTTCAGTGATCATCATGGGTACCCCAAATTGATGGCCCCATTTCACGCAATCGATTAGCCCCTGCGGATCATGCGCGATGAACTCAGATTCACTCAACAAGGCATCCCCGGGGAAAAAACGGTGCGCAAAAAACTGGCCGGGGGTCAGGGGGTTAAACCGCACGTGATCGCAGGTGTAATAGTTCAAACCTAAAAAGTCCTGCGTGCCGGCCGCCTGCGGCAAAGCTTGTTTTTTTGTTAACACTTTAAACTCACCTGTGTGCAGGGCCTGAACGAACAGATCGTTGAACAAGTGATGGTGGAGTTTTGCCATCCAGTGGTCGGCGGGCAGCCAGCTGGCAGGTTTGAAGCCCCGGTAATTGATCGCGGTTCCAACCTTCGCTTCGGGTTGCAATTCGTGGATCACATGATAAGCACGTGCATGGGCCAGAACCATATGCTGCAGCACGCTCAGGGCAGCTTTTATATCCTTCTTTCCCGGCGGGAAAACCCCATCGATATACGCGTTAAAAGCAAAGACGTTGGGTTCATTAATCGTTACCCAGAGATGACAGTAGGGCATCAAGGCAGTTACCGATTTTTTAACAAACGTCGCAAACAGATCGATGATGGCTTCATTTTCCCACCCGCCCATTTCCGCCACCCACAAGGGCTCGCTAAAATGATGCAAAGTCACCATGGGCGTCATCTTACGGTTTTGCAAGCCGATCAACATCTCACGGTAGCGATCGAGGGCGTTTTCATCCCATCGATCAGGTGCAGGCTGAATGCGGCTCCATTCGATTGACAGCCGGTGGGCATTCTGGCCGCTGGCTTGGGCTCGGTCGAAATCTTCGCGCCAACGCCCGCTCCACCAATCGCAAGCTAACCCGGATTGGTGATTGTTGATGATACGGCCGGTTTCTTTCTCCCAGGCAGACCAGGTATTGAGGTCATTCAAGCCTTCGACCTGCGGGGCTGCTGTTGCTGTGCCCCACATAAAGCCTTTTGTGAAATAATAAGTACCCTTTGGCATGTTTCTCTCACCTCAAAAAAACTGTTTAAGATCATGATCGTTTTTATACAATGTCATTATACGCAATTTTACCTCTCAGCCTGGAAAACTGCTGAAAACATTTTTTTCATCTGAATCATCAAGAAACACCTCTGTATACGAATTTGTCAAGGAAGAAAAGCGGTGTTTGATGTAAATCAAAAGGCGGGTTGAAGCCATCCGCACCAACGAGGATGATATACTGCCCGATGGGCGGGTTCCAGGCTGGGATGGGCTGGTGGGTGAGGGTATAGAAGCGGCCGCGTGGGTCCATTAATGCGGTTGGTTTTAAAGGATCGGGCGCTTCATAAAATTTGAGACGCCGGTTAGAATCTACGCTGGCCAGGACGAGGCGCTGGTTGGCTGTGCCAAGTTTCATCAACTTGCGAATTTCTTCCAGGGTGGTCAGCCCGTGATCTCTGTAGGGAGACGATTCGACGTCTGTGGATAAAGTTTGAATATGGGTAAAGAACTCCCCGGTCGCTGTGGATAAGGCCTGGAGTGTTTGACCGGAATCTTCGATGAAGACGGCACGAAAGTAGAGATCGGGTCTGGCGTTAGCCTCTACGCTGGGGGTAAGGAACTTCCAAGCGTTGGGAGAATAGCGCTTGGCGTTTAAATCTGGTTGAGAAAAAGATATATGCTCATCTGTTTTCATGAGGATGTAATTGGTTGCATTGGAAGCTGACCCCATTAATCCGACCCAATAGGAGACCGCATCTGTGAAGGAAGTCGTCCCCGGAAAGGTGAACTTAATCCAATTGTAAGTGTAGTTAGAGAGGGTACTGGCATCAACACTGGCAGATGTTTCAAGCGTGGCATCGGGATTACCTGAACTATATGAATATAATCGGGCTTGAAGGTTGTAGGCGGGTGCCCCGACACTACGAAGACGAAAATAAACATGTTTGAGTCGGGGTATATTCGTGCCGAAGTAACGAAAACGCTGGGCAACGGCAGTGGTGGTGCCATCACAGACAGCCTGGATGCCTGGGCCGGGGCCATGATTAGCCCAATAGCCATTGAGATTTTGACAGAAACGCCAGCCCAGGGTGTGGAACCAACCTTTAGCGGTGAGGTGGATACGAGGAGGGTCTGTCAGGTTGTGCGGATTAAGCATGGCATGAGGCTTAGAGCATTGGTGCAGGAAGGTATCGCGTAAGGCGAGGGCGTAATCATCATCGATGCCCTGGCGAAAGAGAACGCGTTCTTTGATGCCATATTCTGTTTGAGATAAGGTCGCGTGGGTAAACGGCGTTTCTGAAAGAGCGGCTGAGGGATGGTTGTTGGGTGAGAGCATGGAATAGACCACTTTAACCTTGTTGAAGAGGTTCTCGAGGGACAGGGTGAACTTTACCTGCTGGAAAAAGACTTCGATCGTGCTGATATAGCCCCACCAAACGGGATTGGAAAAACAATCGGAAATAATGATGGGAAAACGCAGGATGGAAAGTAAATTAAACAAGTGCTGGGGGGATGTGTGGGTGATGATCAGCGCTTCATCTGGTCCGCCTTCGATGGACCAGGAGAGTTTTTTCACCTGGTGGACGCCGGGGAGCGGGGGCTGGGCAGAAAAATTGCGGGAAAAGAAGGTGAGGTTGAACATTATAGGAGCCTGTGGCGGGGGTAGTAGAAGACCTGAAGGTTGGCAATGTAACCAGGATAAATGACATTGAGGTTGCCGGAAACATAAGTGAAAAGGCGGGCATTGTGCTGTGGTGGAATAAGCAGGGGTGGACCGATGCGTGCATGTGCGATCGATTCGCCAGCGGCGGCGGTGGTACGGAAATTGTGGCGCAGGCGCGAGGAATCGTCAATCAGGATCATATCCTTGCCGATGAAGAAATAGCCCAAGAAGGAAACAAAAGAAGACGCGGGAAACAGGGTGATGCAATCGGTTTCGATGGTGGTGCTGGCACCTGATTCACGGAGGGCATAGATTTTAAAGCCCAGGGTGGGGGGCGCAACCTCGTTCAGCAGGATATTGGGCGGAAGTTCCACGGGCGGGAGGATTACATAACCGCAGCCGGGTGGGGCATGGATGGGATCAGTGGTAACTAATTTGGTGCCGAGGTAATTCACTTCAGCCCGCATGTAAAGATCGGTATGGTTGTGGTTGGAAAACAGGCGCAGGATAGGGCGAATAGGTAAAGCCGCTGAGCAGCGAGAGGGTATTTGGTGGGAGGGCAATGTCGAAAAGACCCTGCCAGGCAACCCCGCTCCAGGTGTAACGACGGAAATTGCCGCCAATGGCGGTGACGTTGGCATGCTGAGTGCCGCCATTGATGGCGTTGTAATGGTAGAAAAAGGGTGTGTCAGGGGTGGTGGAGGGGTGGCAGTAGAGCCCAAAGTAGAAGTTTCGGTAAGCTACGGCTGCGTTGGTGGTGGGGGTGTATTCGACGCGCAGGGGGCAGGCAGGACGGTAGGCGGCGCGCAGGACTTCGCGGGAAGCGATCAGCCCCATGTCGTAAAGCCTTTCTAAAGCGTTGAGGATGTTGACGGTGGCGATGGAATGAGCGACGTTATCGCGCGCGGAAATATCGGCGCCGGAAACAGAGATTTGGGGATGGGCGGGAATTGAAAAATCGACCTGGGCGCGGCGCTGCACCACAATTTGGAGCAAGTCGGTTAACAGCCAGGTGAAAAATTGCTGGCGTTGTTCAAACCGGCGAAAGGTGGGGCCCCCGGCGCTTTCGGCGGTGGTGCGGGTGGCGCCTTCGGGCTCGGCTAAAAAATGCATGGGGAGGCCGACCCCGGCCGCGATCAGCTTTTTTAATGCCAAGCCATCTTCGCGGGCATCAAGCGCTTCCAGTTTGGGAGAAATGACAGACCAGGTTTCGCTGCTGTCGGTGACCAGCACGGAACCAGGGGCGGGAGGGTGGGCGGCGATTTGCTGCTGGCGTGCCAGGCGGGCTTCTTCGGATATAAAGGACCCGGAGACCACATATAAAAAGGCGTTGCGGAAGCGGTTGAGCCTGACGCGATCTTCGAGCCAGGCTGAGTAGCGGCGCAGCCAGGGGAGCAGGGGGGAAAGGTCGGGCTCGCCCCACTGGGCGCCCGCGGGACGGTTGATGGCGTAGTGGACCAGGACAGTTGGAAATTCACCGTTGGCGCCCCGGGCTGTATCATTGAGGGGATTGTAGGCGGTGTAGGTGAAGGTTTCCAGTCCCTCGTTGACTTTGGTGGTGAAGGCCAGGGGTTGTTCGATGTCGTTGGGTGAAGAAATGATGCGGTCGATATCGACAGCCGGTATGGCGCGGATAAAGCTCATGCCGGTTTTATCGGTTGAGAGCAAGATAAAAAGGTTGCCCGTTCTGGTTAGCTCGTCGCACAGCTCGACGATACGGGCGGGCATGCGGTTGAGGCGGTGATGCCAGAATTGATCGACAAATTTGGCGGTGTGTGCATCTTTGCATTTGATATCGAAACCATTACCAACCACATACTGTGAAGTCAGTTCGACAATGCGGCGGGCCAGCGGGGAATCGCGCCAGGCTTCGAAACATTCTTGCAGGACGGTTTGGCGGTTGTATTCCAGACGGTCGCGGTCGGTTTCATCGTATCTGCGGGCGCCAATAAAAAAGGTGTTGTCGTTTTCAGCGGCTGAAAGCTGAGCGTGACCGGTCCCCCGGCCCCCTTGCGGCTGAACGGGGGAAGCCTTGGGGAGGATACGAGAGATCAGGCGAGAGACGGCATTGGGCATGGTTAACCTCCGGGTTATTGGGCGCTTGGAGCTGACGGGTGTTGTGACGCGGTTTTGCCGGCTGCGCAGGGGACGCCATCGAGCGGGCAGGAGACAGGGGTTTGTGCGCTTGCAGCGCCGGCGAAGGCTGCGAGCGCGGCCTGGGTACCATTGAAACGGTTGTGATCCATATAATGCATGGCGGAGGCGCCGATGGAACGGCCGCGCTGTGTGGTTTGATGGAATAACCACGTGTAAACGCCCGCGGGCAGGGCCGGGGGGCTGGGGTATTCGGGCGTATACAGGGGGTACGGCAGGCTGAAGCGGTATTGAGCAAGCCACCAGTGAACCGGGGGAAGCGAGGGCACGCTGAGAAACTGGTTGACCCACTGGGCGCGGGAGTAGATGATGGGGATGCGCCCGGTGCGCTGGGTGATGGTGTTGACGGCGTTGAGGGTGGTGTGTGTGATGGTTTTGATGGAACAGCCGTGATCAAGTTCGAGGTCGAGCACCAGGGGTGTGCTTTTAAAGTTGATCTCACCCAGGATGCGAAAGAAATTATCCATCTGGCGGGTGGCGTTTTCGCCCGGGTAGAGGACGTGGTAGGGCATGGGGATGCGCTGGATGCGCAGGGTTTCGGTGAAGTAGTAACTGAACCAGGGGTCCTGATAGCCCCAGGAGATACCGGCGCGCATGGCGATGAAAGCCACGTTGGGCTGGTGGGCGGCAATTGTGTTGAAGTTGACCTGTTTTTTGCCATCGGCGGAGGTGTTCCATTTGGATAGGTCGATGCCGAAGGGGAATTGCGCATTGGGCGAAACATCAGCATCAGCCTCCGGGGATGAGGACGTTGTTGGGCTTGCGGGTGGAACCTGAGCGGGCGTGGGGTGATTAGCAGCGGTAATGGGCAGCATTTTTTTAGTAACCTTTCATATCATCTAAGGGGTCTGGCGCGTGGATGATGGCGGCGGCCCCGGGCAGCGACCAGGCCTGGCGGTCTAACACGCCCAACAGCGCGGCCGAGATAACCAGGTCGTCGTGCACCAGTTGGCCGGTTTCCTGGTTGCGGGTGCCATCGGGGACGCCCCAGCGGATGCGCTTTTCGGGGCCGGGTTGAATTTCGTAGTGGCAGTGCGCTAACTGGTTAAAAAACAGCGCGTGCAGTTCATTCAGTTCGGCGGAACAGGGGGCTGCTGCTGGCGCGTGATCTTTCAGGCGGCCGCTGTCGACCAGCGCCAGGAAGGCCCAGCCCAGGTCGGACTTGGTGGCCCGGTTGAACACAAAGGGGAGCACCCGCGGCCCCAGGGCCTGGGCAAGAAACGAGGTCAGACCCGCGCCCACGCCGGTAGCGTCGCACACCAGGTAGCGGGCGCCCCAGTGCGCGGCCAGGCGGGTGATCTCGCCGAACAGCCCGCTGTGCTTCACACCCACCCACAAATAACGGTGGACGATCCGGTAGGTGGGCCGCTGGCAGCCCTGCGCATCGGGCGAGGCCAGGTCTGCCCGGGCTATCGTCAACGCGGTGGCATCGCGCTGGCCGGCTTTTCGCAGGGGCTCGCCCAGTCCGCCGCCTTCATCCTCCCCGGCGACATCCAGCGCCATCACATAAATGCAGCCCGCCTGGGGCGCCTGCTGGGACGGATGGCTCCCTCGTATCAGTGCCAGCCGCTGGGGAGAAAACAACCCGCCCGCCGCATCGAGATCTTCAGAGAAATACTGGGTGCGTACCATGGGATGATTGCGTCCCAAACGTCCCACCTGCTCGGCTACAAACGCGCCATAGGCGGGCACCTCGCGAGCCACTGCCTGGCAATCCAACCGCCATACCCGCCGGATGCCATCCTGCCGCTGCAGGCTCAGCGCGGCGGCCTCTTCGCGGGCCAGCAGCGTGTTTGCCGTCCAGGCGGTGCCCCACAAAACCCGGGTGGCGTGGGTTGAGGCTGCCATCGGGGCGATCTCTTTATCGAATTTTTCGGTCTGGATCTCTTGGGCTTCGTCGATCGAGAGCAGCAAGCTGGCGGTGGCGCCGACGATATTGGACGTGGGCGAGCCCGAGAGGAAGGTTAACCGGGCTTTGCCCACCTGGTAGACATGCCCGTGGTGTTTTTCCCAGCGCCGCCTGAGCAGCAGGTTGCCATTGAGCACCGCCTCCAGCCGCGCCATGGCGTTGTCGGCCTGGGGCTTCCAGGTGGGGCACACCTGCACCATCTCGGCCCGTTGACCGGAAAACAGCATCAGCAGGTAAGCTTGCAGCTGGGCCTGGAGCTCGTTCTTGCCTGATTGGCGCGGAAAGATGACCACAAAGGTGTGCCCCAGGCCGAGGGTGACCGAGCGCACTACGGCCTGGGCGACATCCTCCTGGTAGCGGCGCAGGTGCAGCCCGCTGGCACAGCGCACAAAGGGAACCACGTCCCGGGCTACAAGCTGCAAAAGGGCTTCCAGTTTGCGCACGTTAACCGCCAAAAAACGCCTTCAACAGCGCCACCAGCGACATCAAACCCGAGCCGCCCGAGGCCAGCCCGGAAAAAATTTTAAACTGCGCCACACCCTCGGCCGCGGCCCGCAGGCGGGTTTCGTGGTCGCGGATTTGTTCTTCCAGCAGCGTCAGGCGCTGATGGATCAGTGCGGTCTGGTGCACCACCCGGGCTTCCAACGAGCCGATTTGGGTTGAGATCAGCTGGGTGGCATGGCGCATTTGCGCGGTGAGCAGCGCACCGGTCTTATCCTCCATGATGCCCCCGATCGGTGCCCGTGGCGCCGCGCAGTTCTTCTAAAACGGCGGCCATGCTGTGGGTGAGGGCCTCGCCCAGTTCATCGGCGCCGCCGGACTGCAGTTGGCGCTCGGCCTGGATAACCCGCGCCAGACGGGTTACGCTTAACCCCAGAGCGCGCAGGGCCTCGGCCAGGGCTTTGCAATCGTCGGCCTCCTGGCTTACACGCTCAAAAAAGCGGCGCATCACCGTGCGCAGCATGCTGATTTCGCCGCGCAGCGAATCGCCCAGGGCGCGGTCCAGGTCGTCCAGCTCGGCGCGGGTGAAGTGCCCGCTGTAAAAACCGGACGGGTTGTGGGATGGTGTTTGGGTCATCATCCAGTAAAAAACCTCCTGCTTTCAAAATAAGGAAACGGACCGGGCGCCTCGCAAAGCGTCATTAAGAAAGGGTGTCAGGGCTTGGGTCACCCGGGCCGTTTGTGAAAATAGAACGTATGTTCTGATTGATTGTATGATAGCAGGGAATGGGGGCAGATACAATCCGTCAAAAGCGGCGGGTTTGGGGGCAAAACTTGCCGCTTGCGGCATAAAACACGCAAAAGCGCCCTGCCCCCTGTCATCGCGCGTACAACCCCTTGTCATCGCGAGTTTACGAAGCGATCTCCGGTGCCACCTCTTGTCATCGCGAGTTTGCGAAGCGATCCCCACTTTCACGTTACAGAGATTGCTTC
>LSQX01090091.1_pt1 | contig 17284 bp, 17 predicted proteins | sample 654561 | NCBI WGS metagenome assembly LSQX01 (sample SAMN04489861, study PRJNA283612) | anaerobic digester metagenome | isolation source: 4 biogas reactors fed with cattle manure at either 37C or 55C with and... | place: Denmark: Kongens Lyngby | collected 2014
CGCCCCACAATGTTGCTTCTGCCAACAATCACGCAGTTTTTTCCGCTGGTTTCAATATTGCAGCGTTTGAGTAGCTCCACAATCCCAAAAGGAGTTGCAGAAACAAAGCACGGCAGCCCGATGACCATGCGCCCGACATTCTCAGGGTGAAATCCGTCCACATCTTTTTTCGGGTTGATGGCTTCAATAATTTTTTGTTCAGATATATGTGCAGGTAACGGCAGCTGCACGATGAACCCGTCAATTTCTGTCTCCTTATTCAGTTCATCTATTTTTGCCAGCAGTTCAGCCTCGCTAACATCATCTTCATAGCGGAAGAGCGAAGAGTTGAATCCGACCTCTTTGCAATCCTTTATTTTATAGGCAACGTAGGTTTCGCTGCCGCCATCATGCCCGACGAGGATCGCCGCCAGATGGGGAATTTTTCCGCCTTTTGATTTCAGTTCAGCAACCTTAGCTGCTATTTCCTGCTTTATTTCTGCTGCAATTTTTTTCCCGTCAATCAGTTCCATATTATTTTTTTAGTATCAAGACTGTAAGATTATAGTTGTATGCTAATTGACTTGTGTCCAATATTCGTCTGTCTGTCAAAATCTTCTTCCCTGCTGCATTCTGTTGCCCATAATCTGTTGGACATTTTTTCCCTGCGACACAAGTCTCATCATTTTCCGGGTTTCGGCAAACTGTTTCAGCAGTTGGTTGACTTCCTGAATGGATGTTCCTGAACCGCTGGCAATTCTTTTGCGGCGGCTTCCGTTAAGCAACGCCGGGTCTTCGCGTTCGGCAGGTGTCATGGAGAAGATAATGGCTTCAATGTGCTTGAAAGCATCGTCATCCATGTCCATGTTGCGCATTGCTTTTCCCATTCCGGGTATCATGGAAACCACATCCTTGAGGTCGCCCATTTTTTTCACCTGATTGATTTGCTTCAGAAAATCGTTGAAGTTGAATGTGTTTTTTGCAAGCTTTTTCTGAACTCTTCGTGCTTCTTCTTCGTCAAACTGTTCCTGTGCTTTTTCCACTAAGGAGACAATGTCGCCCATACCGAGAATACGGTCTGCCATTCTGTTAGGGTGAAAAACATCAATGGCATCCAGTTTTTCGCCGGTTCCCACAAACTTGATCGGTTTTTCCACTACCGAGCGGATGGAAAGTGCGGCACCGCCGCGGGTGTCGCCGTCTAATTTGGTTAGCACAACACCGTTAAAATCCAGCCGGTCATTAAATTCCTTGGCAGTGTTCACGGCATCCTGTCCGGTCATGGAATCAACCACAAAAAGAATTTCGTTGGGGTTTACCGTTTTTTTGATGGCGGCAATCTCTTTCATCATCTGCTCATCAATAGCCAGGCGCCCGGCGGTGTCGATGATCACCACATCGTTGCCGCTGCGTTTTGCTTCTTTAACAGCTGATTGTGCAATGCTGACGGGGTCCATGTTGCCTTCTTCCGTGTAAACCGGAACGCCAATCTGCTCAGCCAGCACTTTTAGCTGCTCAATGGCAGCAGGTCGGTAAACGTCGCAGGCAACCAACATGGGATGCCTCCCTTTTTTGCGTTTCAGCATATTAGCCAGCTTTCCCGAGAAGGTTGTTTTTCCCGAGCCCTGCAATCCAGCCATAAGTATTACTGACGGGGAGCCGCTCAAATCAATGTCGGCAGCTGAGACGCCCATCAGATTTGTAAGTTCATCTTTAACAATTTTAACCATCAGCTGCCCCGGCTTAACGGCTGTCAGCACATTTTGTCCCAAAGCCTTTTCCTTTACATCATCGGTAAAAGTTTTGGCTATCTTAAAATTCACGTCGGCATCGAGCAGTGCCCGGCGAATATCTTTCAGGGTTTCCGCCACATTTATTTCCGTGATTCTCCCTTCTCCTTTAAGCAGCTTAAACGACCGCTCCAGCCTGTCAGATAAATTTTCAAACATGGATTAACTTTCTTTTGAAATGCGATGCAAAAATACAAGTAAAATGTGAAAGGGCAAAAGGAGAAGTTTCTGTTTGCCCCTTAAGGAAAATCTCCTGCCGGAAATCAATCCCCCTAAATCTCCCTTCGCCAAGGGGGACGAGCGCTGATGAGCCCTGCTTGCTCAAAAACGCAAATTCACGCATTTGCGCATTCGCGCATTTACAATATTTATACTAACAGTCCTGTGTCTAACCTTCGTGTGAAATTCTTTTCCCGTAAGGCAACCCGCTACTTAGGCGCTAAAAAGCTCCAATTTTCTTTCTATCTTTGCTTTTTTAACGAAAAGCAGATGCATCAAAAAATAATTGAAATAATCTCCCGGGATGTTGGGATTCAGATCCATCAGGTGATCAATACATTAGAGTTGCTGAATGAAAAGGCAACAGTCCCTTTTATTTCGCGCTACCGGAAAGAGCGTACCGGCGGACTTGACGAAGTGCAGGTACTCAAAATTAAAGAGCTTGCAGAAAAGTTCATGGAGCTTGAAAAGCGGAAAGAGACGGTTTTAAACAGCATTGAGGAACAGGAAAAACTGACACCTGAACTGAAAGCGCGCATTGAAAACTGCTATGATGCAGCAGAGCTGGAGGATATCTACCTGCCCTATAAACCCAAGCGCCGCACAAGGGCAACTATTGCGCGAGAGCGTGGACTGGAGCCGCTTGCAAAGATTTTAATGAAACAAGCGGAACGTGATCCGGAGTCGAGGGCTGCTTCGTTTTTAAACGAAGAGGTGGAGAATATTGAAGATGCTCTTGCCGGAGCCCGTGATATTATTGCCGAGTGGATTAATGAGAATGAGAAAGCAAGAAGTATCGTTCGGCAGGAATTTGAACGCGGTGCCGTGATTTCGGCAAAAGTTGTCAAAGACAAGGAGGAGGAAGGAGCCACTTATCGCGACTATTTTGACTGGAGCGAACCCTTGGCTAAATGCCCGTCTCACCGTCTGCTTGCCATGCGGCGGGGCGAAAAGGAAGGTTTTCTGCGGGTTTCGGTGAAACCGGACGAAACAAAGTCACTGGAAAATCTGACTCGCTATTTCGTCAAAGGCGACAATCCAAGTTCTGAGCAAGTGGAGAAAGCGGTTAGGGACAGCTATAAAAGGCTGATTGAGCCATCTATTGAAACTGAGTTTTCAGCACTTTCTAAAGAAAAAGCCGATAATGAAGCCATTGCCGTGTTTGCGGAAAATCTGAGGCAATTACTGCTGGCTCCGCCCCTCGGGCATAAAAGAATACTGGCCATAGATCCGGGTTACCGCACCGGCTGCAAGCTGGTCTGCCTCGATGAGCAGGGGAATCTGCTGCATAACGATACCATTTATCCTCATAAACCTCAGGAAGACAGAAAAATGGCAGCAAAAAAGCTGACTTCGCTTGTGGAAACCTACCGGATTGAAGCCATTGCCATTGGAAACGGAACTGCCAGCCGCGAAACGGGGGCATTTGTGAAAAATCTTCGCTACAAAAATGACATCCGGGTTTATGTGGTGAATGAGGACGGCGCATCGGTCTATTCAGCATCACCGATTGCGCGTCAGGAGTTCCCGCAATATGATGTTACGGTTCGCGGTGCGGTATCCATAGGCCGCCGGCTCATGGATCCGCTGGCTGAACTGGTGAAAATTGACCCAAAAAGCATAGGCGTCGGGCAATATCAGCATGATGTGGATCAGAACAAATTGAAGAACAGCCTCACTTCGGTGGTGGAGCTAAGCGTTAATGCTGTGGGCGTGAATGTGAACACAGCCAGCAGCCACCTGCTGACTCACATTTCCGGGCTGGGTCCGCAATTAGCTCAGAATATTGTGGACTACCGCAGGGAGAACGGAATGTTCTCGTCCCGTGAGGAGCTGAAGAAAGTCGCGCGGATGGGCCCTAAAGCTTTTGAACAGTCAGCCGGGTTCTTGCGCATTCCGGATGCTGAAAATCCACTGGATAACTCTGCGGTTCACCCCGAGTCCTATCATATTGTTGAAAAAATTGCCAAATATCTGCATTGTGAAATCCGGGAGCTGATTCAAAATGAAGCTTTGGTGTCAAAAATTGATTTTACGGAATATGAAACCTCGGATGTAGGTCTTCCAACTTTAAATGATATTAAAAATGAGCTGCTCAAGCCCGGACGCGACCCGCGAAGACCCATTAAAGTTTTTGAATTTTCCGACGATGTTTTTTCAATCAATGATTTGAAACAGGGGATGATACTTCCCGGAATCGTGAACAATATCACTAAATTTGGTGCTTTTGTGGATATTGGCGTGAAGCAGTCGGGGCTGATTCATATTTCTGAACTTGCCGACCGTTTTGTGTCCGACCCCAACGAAATTGTGAAACTGCATCAGCACATCAAAGTGAAGGTGAAAGAGGTGGACATCGCCCGTAACCGGATTCAGCTTTCGTTAAAAGGAGTTTCGCAAAATAGCTGATTTTTATTCCGGAAAAGAAAAATAAAATGAACCTTTCGGAGCAAATAAAAGCACAACTTTTGGCTGAAACACAGTTTTCTGCCACTCCCGCTGGTGGTCCCGGTGGTCAGCATGTGAACAAAGTGAGCACAAAAGCGGAGCTGCGCTTTCCGGTGCAGGATTCAGCAGTTTTGAATGAAGAGCAGAAGCAGTTAATTTTGCTGAAGCTTAAAAACCGCATCAATCTACGGGGAGAACTGATAGTTTCTTCAGCTGCCGAGCGCAGCCAGTGGCGCAATCGCAAACAGGCAGAACAGCGTTTTTTTGAACTGATTGAAAAGGCGCTTAAAAAACCCCGCAAGCGCAAGAAAACACGGCCCACGGCAGCTTCACAGCTGAGACGGCTGGAAAGCAAAAAACTTCATAGCCTTAAAAAACGGCTAAGAAAGCCACCCGAAGTGTAAAATTTATTGTTTCTTTGTTTCTGAAACTGAAAATTTCTTAGCCAATGAGGAGTTTTTTACATAATTGCCGTGTAATCATTATCCGGATTGTTGATAGCCTCTATTTTCCGTTTTTAAGAAGAATACCCCTTGAGGTTTTCAGATATGGCGTCACCGGTGGAGCAAACACAATATTTGATATTTTCCTCTACTTTATTTTTTATAATTACCTGTTGAAAAAGCAAATCCTCCACCTTGGATTTGTTGCAATCAGCCCCCACATTGCAGCATTTCTGCTGGTTTTTCCAATAACTTTCACCACCGGATTCATCCTTGCAAAATATGTTACATTCACTGCATCGGAGCTTGGCGGGCGGGTACAATTGCTCCGGTATGGCTTGATTGTGCTCACTTCCATACTGCTAAACTATATTTTTCTGAAACTTTTTGTGGAGTATGTGGGTTTAGATGCTGTTTTATCCAAAGTGCTGACTACTGTTATTGTTGTGATTTTCAGCTATGTCTCACAGCGGTATTTCTCTTTTAAAACGGCTGCAGTTTCTAAACAGACAAGAAGCTGAACTGAAAAAGAATGTTTATATTGTCGTGGATTTTTAAAAATGCAACAATACAAACAGACATATTATCCTACAATTTTACAGGCGGTTCACCTGATAATCCTCTATCTGTTTATTCAGACCGTTGTGGATTTTCCCCTGGCGCTGATTGATTATTACAAAGACACTGAATATTTGTATAATCCGCTGAAGAAAATTTTGCTGAACACCGGGTCAACGCTGTTTATACTTTTTTATGGTTTTCGAAAGACAAAAGCGTCGCTTTTAGAAGTTTTTCCCTTGAAGATATTCAATCCGCTGGTTGTCATTCCTCTGATAGCTTTTTTCTGGGGCGCTCACAATTTGCTTGAAGTTGTGAATGAAGCGGTGGAAAAAGCTTTACCTGCTCCCTACTGGTTCTGGGAACTTTTCAGCAAAGTGTTTGAAAGCGATTACGGCTGGTGGGGTGCCTTTATGAAAGTTGTAATCATTGCACCGGTCATTGAGGAACTCATTTTTCGCGGAATTGTACTGCATGGATTGAGAAAAAATTATTCGGCAACAACCGCTGTTTTGGTTTCAGCTATTCTCTTCTCCCTGTTTCATCTGAATCCCTGGCAAATGCCCGCCACTTTTGTGCTGGGCGTGCTGCTGGGCTGGCTGATGATCCGTAGCAATAATATACTGCTGGCCATTCTGGGACACTCACTAAATAACCTCATGGTGCTTCTGACGATTACTTACTGGCAAAAGATAAATACCCATGCGATATATCTGATGAATTTAAAAGATAAATTAATACTCAGCGCACTGGTTGTACTCTTTTCTGTTATATTAATTTATCTGAGTACGTTGTGGCCTTCAAAAAAGCTTCAAAAAAGATAAACATTGCTTTAATCTTATTGTTAATACTATTGAAATTAAAAAATAATTATGAACTTAATTTCAAAACTTATGTCTATATTAGAGACTTAAAAAAGTTATTAATTCAAATAATAAAAATTATGGAAGAATTAAATGTTACATCAATGCCTCGCATTGGAGATCAGGCACCCGATTTTTTAGCTGACACCTCTTACGGTCCTCTTCAGTTTTCTGAATTTAATAAGGGAAGCTGGGTCGTATTGTTCTCACATCCTGCAGATTTTACTCCAGTTTGTACTACCGAAATGAGTGGATTTGCAATAAGACATGATGAGTTTAGAGAATTGAATACTAAACTTCTTGGTTTGAGTATTGACAGTATTCACTCACACATTGCATGGGTGAGTAACGTAAAGAAAAACACAGGCGTTTTGTTTGATTTCCCGATTATTGCCGACATTGACATGAAAGTATCAAAACTTTACGGCATGCTTCAGCCCAATGAAAGTGAAACCGCAGCAGTGCGCGCAGTTTTTTTCATTGATCCGGAAGGAAAAATCAGACTGATTATGTACTATCCGCTGAACGTGGGCAGGAACATGGATGAAATACTGAGAGTTTTGAAAGGATTGCAGATTTCGGACAAGCACAAAGTCGCTCTGCCTCTGGATTGGCAGCCGGGTGACAAGGTTATTGTTCCTCCGCCAAAAACAGTTGAGGGCATGATCGAACGTGAAGCAAGTGATTATGAAATGGTGGATTTTTATCTTGCCAAAAAAGAGCTGTAATTTAAAATTTACAACTCATACAAAAGGCGCTGAAATCTTCAGCGCCTTTTGTATGCTCAATATTTTGATATTCATTCAAACTTTTATCAGATTTTTTTTTAAATCGGCTATCTTTGTTTCACATCTTAAAAATCTTAATACGAACCGGTGATGAAAATCAGGGAAATAAAAACTTTCAGTGAAGAAGAGTATAAAGCCGTCTTGAATTTGTTGCCCCGTTTGGGTGCTCATGTAAAACTACCGTCGGAGGAAGACTTCAGGAAGATTCTGGAATCGGAAACCAGTCATCTTTTTCTGCTTGAAGCAGAAAGTGGCGAAATTGCCGGAATGCTGTCCATAGGAAAATATTTTGTGCCTACAGGAATGAAAGTTTGGATTGAGGATGTGGTAGTTGACGAAAAATATGCCGGCAAAGGCTACGGCAGGCAATTGATGGTTTACGCACTGGACTATGCGGAAAAATTTGGGGCGGAGAATGTTGAACTCACATCGCGCCCGGCACGTGTTGCCGCCAACAAGCTCTATCAAAAGCTGGGTTTTGAATTGCAGCAAACCAATAAATACCGGTTTGCCATTAAAAAGGATTAACTCTCTATTGCCATTTGGCGAGCAGTTTTAAATACCGGTTGCGTATTGCCCTTAAGATGTCAATATTAAGGTTTTCCCGGTAAATCCGGATCATGTCATTGATTTTCGCACCTTCGTAAAAGTATGCCGTCGCAGCATCAAAAAACAACAGGTTTTTCTCGTATTTAACTGTTTTGGTCAGCTCCTTAAAGCTTTTCCATTCAATCAGCCGGGGAATTATAAAATAGCCATGGTGTGGCTGCGACTGGTCAACAAACAAACCATCTCCCAAAGGACCTAAATAGAAAAATTTCTCCAGTTGAATAATTCCGGACGCATCGGTAAATTTTTTTGTTTTTCGTTTGAACTGAATCCCAAGGTCATGATAGTGCTGCTGAATGGATCGGATATCTTCGTACTTGTTCAAATTCCTAACCCTGAGCATCTGAACAGTTTGATTTAATAGGGTTATCCTTCCGGTAACCACATCAATGGGATGATCAAACAGTTCCCTCACTTTCAGCGTTGTCCGCGTAATGGTTTCAAAAGTGTAAGCCTCTTCAAGGATTAGGTATAAATACTGTGGCTTTGGGCTGGATAAAACATCGCAATAATACCCGGAAAAAGGGGCGACCGATTCCAAAACACAGCTGTCAGGCATCAGGATATTATCGTCGATGCAGGCAAGCGGCTCTACTTTGGTTAATCCGCCAAATCGTTCTATAGTTTTTTTGCTTTTCATAGTGGCAAGATTTTGATTATGAAATTATCCTAAATATATGAATTTTTCAGTAAACTTTCAAGCATTACATCAAATTGATTTATAAAATATTCCAAACATTTGTGACACGATGTCAATGTAACATCCGTTTAGACCAGTTTAACTGGTCTAAACAGCTGTGCTACCGGTATTATTACTAAAAAAGTCAGAATGAAAAATCAATTCCTGCCATGAAATGCCGCCCTGCCTGCGGAAAATAACCGTCGATTTTGTAGCGTTTGCCGCCTAATATGTAAGAATAGACCCAGGCATTGCTTTCATACTCTTCGTTGAAAATATTATTTACCATTAAATGAAGCGTGATTTTTTCAAAAATGCGGCTGCCTACTGAATAGTCCACTTTCAGATTGTTGACAAACCATGCATTCAGGCTGCGCTCTTTGTCGGAGGTGTTGTCAATATACTGTCTCCCCACATGAGATGAGATGAAAGCAAAATTCAGGTTTTTTACCGGTTCATATATAATCTGGCTGTTGCTTACGGAGACGGGTGAAAAGGCAATATCGGTGGTTCCCCGCTCAATTGTATTCTGTGCGCCGGTATCCCAGTTATCAATATATTCCGTGAAATTTTTAATTTTATTCTGACTGAAACTGACATTTGCCATCCAGTTCAGAGTTCTGAAAATCCGAAGAGCAGTTTGAAATTCCACTCCCCGCCGGAAACTGTTGTCAACATTTACCATAATTGGCCTGCCCGTATTGTTAATCTCACCGGTGAGTATCAGCTGGTCTTTGTAGTTCATTGAATAAAAATTCACTGAGCCCGAAAAGGAGGAAGACCTGAAATCATAGCCTAACTCCCAGTCGCGCAACGTCTCATGCGTTGGAAGTTTCCTCTGCGGGTCGGCATCAATATAGGTTGAACGGTTGGGCTCGCGGTTGGCAATGGCATAGGAAAGGTAGAGGTTCTGATTTCCCGATGGCGAATAATAAATGCCAAATTTTGGGTTGAAAAAATGGTACTCATGTTTTTGCGACACGTCATGCAAATCATCATCAATTCCGCTAAGTACATAAGATATTCTTCGGTATTGCAGATCGGCAAACAGATTGATTTTTTCGGTTATCTGATAATGCTCCTTTGCAAAAAAGTTAAAGTCAGTTTTTAGCCCATTGTTGAAATACCATTGGTGATTATATTCTGCATTGCCCGAAAATTCTGTCCAGATTACATTTCCGTAATGGTCACCGTCATATTTATTCCACCCGCCGCCCAGTGTGAAGGCGCTTTTTCTTTTGTTCCAATTCAGCGAGAACACGTTTCCATAGAAATGATTGTCCAGCCATTTTCTCTGTATCAAATCGGTCGATTTGATTTCTTTTCCATCAATAATAACCGGGGGAATCTGATAGTTTTTCAGTTTTCTGTTCCGCTTAAAACTTTCATAATGTCCAATTCCACGCACATAAAAACCAGAAACATTCAGATTGAGTTCCGGGCTGAATTTATGTGAAAAAAGCAGCTGATACTGGTCTTGCTGATAATGATCCACCTGGTTTTTATAGTTGTAGAGGTTGTAGGTGCGGCTGTCTGAACTAAGCATTTCCTGTGCCTCCTCCGGTGTGTAATGTCCGTGCTCTTCATAACGTTTCATGCCTTCAACATCGTTGTTCAGCCGCACAGAAGGGACTCCGTTCCACGCCTGATAAGAGGTTTCTATTCCCGAAAAAACATTGGCTTTCAGTACGGTATTTCCCAAATAATAACCTCCCGAAATAAAAAACGATTTCAAGTCGGAAAAAGCCCGGTCAACAAAACCATCTGATGAAATTTTGGAGAGTCTTGCATCCAACGTAAACTTTTCATTCAGCAGTCCGGTTCCTGCGGAAACCGTGTTTTTGAAAGTATTGAAAGAACCGGCGGATGTGTTGTACTGTGCGTAAGGTTCTTTTTTTGGTGCGCTGGTTTGCAGGTTGATGGATGCGCCAAAGGCAGCAGCGCCATTTGTTGATGTGCCTACGCCACGCTGAATTTGCACCTTTTCAAGCGAGGAGGCTAAATCGGGCTGATCAACAAACAGCGTGCTATGCGATTCGGCATCGTTCATCGGAATTCCGTTTATGGTAACATTAATGCGGTTAAGATCGGTGCCGCGTATGCGAAAGTTGGTGTATCCGACTCCTGCGCCGGCATCCGAGGTAACCACAAATGATGGAGAGAGTTGCAGCAGATAGGGAATGTCCTGCCCCATGTTTCGGGCAGAGATTTCCTCTTTGCTGAGATTGGTGAAAGTCAGCGGAGTTTTGTTCCCCGCAAGGGTGGCAGAGATAATTATCTCATCAGTCATAATGGTGGATGGCTGCAAATCCAGAACTAACCGCTGATTTACAGGCACCTCCGTTTTTAATGTTTTTGTTTCAAAACCCATGAAGGATACTCTTATTTCGTATTCCCCTTTTTTCAGGTTTTTGAACTCAAAACTGCCGTCGCTTCCCGACGACACGCCATAGTGTGTATTAAGGATAACTACACTGGCACCGGCAAGTGGTTCTCCACTTCCGGTAATAACTCCTTTTAGCTGATGTTGCCCCAAAGCTGCAACAACCAGCAACTGCAAAAGCAGTGAAAAACTTAAACGTCTCATTTTTAGAAATTTTGGTTATTAAACTAACCAATGGAGTGGGACGAATCCCTTTTGCCCTCCCTTCGCCGGCATTATCCGGATCAGGTTCTGTGGGTATATTCTCAGCCTTTATTTTCAGGCACCCCCATTGCGAAATATCGCAGCAAATATAATAAATATTTTTTATTCCCGGAAAATGAGTTTAGCGTTTTCGGAGCACGGAGCGGAAAAGAGAAAGTCTGTATTAAAATTGGAATTGAACAGAACCTACGGTTGCTTCGTGCTGCTCAGAAACTTTTCAAAAGCTTCGCGGTGTTCCGGTTTTAGACGGACAGGTTTCATGGTGTTGCTGTCAACGAATAGCCCTTTTTGGTGTGCGGTGGCGCACAATTCTCTCTCTTCATTGTAGAACCGGAATTCCATAATCATTGAGGCGTTGTATATGTGTGAAACCCAGACCTCAATGGTTACCCTGTTTTGCAGGAAAAGAGGTTTTTTGTAGCAGATGTGTGTTTCAGAGAGTATGGGCAAAATTCCCTCTTTTGAAGCGACTTCAGTTACGGGAATGCCGGCAGTTTCCAGTAGTTTTACCCTTCCGTTTTCCATCCATGTTATGTAATTGATGTTATTAACATGTCCCACAAAATCAATGTGGTAGGTGTATATTGTCTCTTCAAAAATTACTTTTTTCATGCTCGTTTCATTTGTTACTTTTTTTGGGAACCCTAATTGTGAGTCCGCTGCGGAAAGTGTTTTTGCCAGAAAAACCTGCCCGCCGGGCAGGGAAGCACAAAAATTCACTAAAAGCCTCAATGTTGATTAACAACTCTTTGTGCGATTTTGTGATGTGTTGATTTTGTGGCATTTCTACAATATTTTACTTCTTTGAGCAGACTCAATTATTAAAAAAATCAAATTTCAAAGCTGAAAATTTTCTTTTTTTCTCAATAAAAAATTTCCACATAATACTATTGGGATAGATTTCAGCATGTTCCGTAACAACCATCTGTTTGAGCAGCTCTTTTCTTTTTCGTGAAAGGCTTCTCAGGTTCCGGTAAAAAGAGGCATGTGCCCTGCCAACAGAGTAAAAGCTGTTGAACTGAAAGCCCAATAAAAATTTTATCGCTGCAACGCCGTCCAAAATCATTCTCGCAAAAAATATCCGGTGAAAACGCTTTGGCGAAAGATTTTTAAACAGCATAAACAGGTTATTCCTGAAGTTGAGATAATCTTTTTGGGGGTTATTGTAGGGCAACGTTCCGCCACCTAAGTGAAAAACGACACTGTCGGGCTGGTAAGCAATTCTATATCCTCTGCTTTTGAGCCGCCAGCAGAGATCTATCTCCTCCATATGTGCCCAGAAATCGCCGTCGAAACCTCCTGCATTTTTAAAGCTGTCTGCCTTGATGAACATGCAGGCTCCGCTTGCCCAGAAAATAGTGGTGGGGGTGTTGTATTGCCCTAAATCGTGCTCAATGCGGTTTAGAATTCGTCCACGGCAAAACGGATAGCCAAACATATCCGTAAAACCGCCGGCAGCACCCGCATATTCAAACTGATGCGGTTTTTCATAGCTCAGTATCTTTGGCTGAACCGCAACCAGGCTTTCATCATTTTCCAGCATGGAAATACATGGGGCAAGCCAGTTGGGGGTCACTTCGACATCGGAATTCAGCAACACAAAAAATTCCGCTTCTACCTGTTTCAGCGCCTGATTGTATCCTTCGGCAAAACCATAATTTTTATCCAGCTCAATAATTTTAACCTCCGGAAATTTTTCTCTTAAAACCTCCAGAGAGCTATCGGTTGAGGCATTGTCGGCAACAATTATTTCCGTATCGGGGAAATTTGAATTGCGAATGACAGATGGCAGAAATTCACCAAAAAGTTTTTCTCCATTCCAATTGAGTATGACAATAGCAATTTTAGGTTTTCCGGACATATAGGAGACTTACGAAATAAGGAGTTTAGCAATCATTGTAGCCAGATTCTCCTTTGGAAGTATTTCCAGCGCCTTGGTGATTTTGTCAACTTTATCCGGATCATCCGAATGCAACAAGTTATCAATTTCGCGCATCTGTTTTCCTGTAAGCTCATCATCAAGCAGCTCCATAATTTTGAGCTGCTCTTTTTCATCTTCAGGTAGTCCAAGGCTCTCTATCTCGTCAATAATCGCTTCAAGAATCTCTTCAGCCTGTATTCTCACCGGGTCCTTGTCTTTCACTGAACCTCCTGCATAGGTGTCGCGCAGGCTCCAGCTCGAATAATCATAGTGCAGGTTTTGAATCATTTTCAGTTTTGGGCTTTCCTTCCCGAAAATACGCTCAAGAAAAATTTCGGTACGATTTTTCCAAGCATCCAAATCGAACATTTTGTCATTTAAACGGTCGATTTGTTCCCTGAGTAAAGCAATCTCTTTTTTTGCCATCGGTGATTTTTTTTGTTTTGGTGCAATTTACGAATTAACCTTGAATTTCCTTTTAAAACTGAACCGGGAAGATGAATTTATTGTGTGCTCCCCAAATGTTTATGCACAGTTGCATAAAACTCGTCAAAGAAGTTGCCGCTTGCTGCAATCAGCTCTCCGCCAAAAAGCCAGTTTTCGCCGCCGTTGAAATCTGAAACTTTGCCTCCTGCCTGTTTCAGAATGAAAACTCCTGCAGCCACATCCCACGCATGAAGCCCATGCTCAAAAAATCCGTCAAAACGGCCGGCTGCCACATAGGACAGGTCCACTGCGGCTGAGCCAAGTCGTCTTAGCCCGCGGGTCTGTTCCATAAAATAGCGCATCGCATCAATATAGTTTTCAACTTTGTCGAAGTTGTAATAGGGGAAACCGGTACCAATCAGTGCGTTTTCAATTTTATTGTTTGGAGAAACTGCAATTTGCTCTCCGTTTAAAAAAGCAGGACTGTCTTTCCATGCATAAAACATTTCGCTTTGTCCGATTTCATAAACAACACCAAGTGTGATTTCTTCCTCTTCTTGCAGGGCAATGCTCACAGAGTGGGGAGCAATGTCGTGAATGTAGTTTGTAGTTCCGTCCAGCGGATCAACAATCCATATGAGTCTCTCTCCCGAATAGCCGACTGTGCCTTCTTCAGTGATAAAACCACTTTCGGGAATAATCTTTTTCAGCGCCTCCACAATTTTTCTTTCCGCCGTTTTGTCAACGTAAGTAACCAGACTGGCAGAACCCTTCAGTTCAACATCCCGGTCGGAAAGTGTTTTCCGCTCATTGCGGATAAACTTGCCTGTTTCGCGGGCAATTTCCTGAACCTGACGACAGATATCCTTGTAATTAAGTATTTTCATTTTTAATCTCCTTTATTCAAAATTTATTGTTACATGTCCGTTGGGAAGAATGGTTTGTAATTTCACATCCCTTAGTTCATTAACTAATTCTTCTTTGTATGGGGTTTCCACACGGATATAATTGTCGGTGAAACCACTCATAACCTCGCCGGATTTCAGAGGTTTTTCAAACAGTACGGTATGTTTTGTTCCTAAGTACTTTTCGTAAAAAGCCCTGAGTTTTTTTTCAGAAAGGTTGATGTACCTTTGCGTGCGGTGTTTGCGCTCTTCTATGTCAACTTTCCATGGAATTTTCAGTGCCTGGGTGCCGCTTCTTTCTGAATAGGTGAACGCATGCAGCTGGGAAATGTCAAAACTGTTGATAAAGTCGTAAGATTCCTGAAAGTGCTTGTCTGTTTCACCGTTTGTACCTGCAATAACGTCAACGCCGATAAAAGCGTGCGGAACCAGTTCTCGAATACGCCGGATGCGTCTGGCAAACAGCCCGGTGGAATATTTTCGCTTCATCAGCGACAAAATTTCATCGGACCCCGATTGCAGCGGAATATGAAAATGGGGCATAATCACCTTTGAAGCTGCAACCCGCTCTATGATTTTGTCATGTAGCAGATTTGGCTCAATGGAGCCTAAGCGCAGACGGTGCAGTCCTTCCACCTTTTCCAGCGCCATGATGAGCCCCAGAAAATTTTCACCGGTTGATTTTCCAAAATCACCAATATTAACCCCTGTCAGCACCACTTCTTTAAAACCTCTTTCAACAGCTTTTTCCGCTTCGCGCACCGTATTTTGAATCGTGTCGTTGCGGCTACCTCCCCGTGCATAGGGTATAGTGCAAAACGAACAGTAGTAGTCGCATCCGTCCTGAATTTTCAGGAAACTGCGCGTTCGGTCATCACGCGAAAATGCCTGATGAAAGCTTCTGATGTCGGCAAGTCGTGTGGTTTTTATGTCAGTGGTTTTCTGTTTCTCGAGATTTCCCAGATAGGAAGGAATGTTGAATTTTTCCTGTGTCCCCAAAACCATATCAACACCTTCAATACTCCCTACCTCGCCGGGTTTGAGTTGAGCATAACAGCCAATTACTATCACCATTGCGTCAGGATTATTCTTTACCGCCTGGCGAATGATGTTCCGGCTGGATTTATCACCCTGATTGGTAACCGAACAGGTGTTTATCACATAAACGTCTGCTTTTTCCTCAAATGCCACCCGTTCAAACCCCACATCTTTGAAAGTCCCTGCAATGGCAGAGGTTTCAGAAAAGTTGAGTTTGCATCCCAACGTATAAAAAGCAGCTTTCTTCCCTTTGTAGTCCATTTAAACCCATTCTAAATAAACTGCAAAAATAGGAAAAAGCTGCTGAACGCAAAAGGGTTAAAGCAGGTTGCTTGCCAGTTCAGCCAAAAAGCTGCGTTCTCCTTTCACCAGATTGATATGTGCAAAAAGGTTTTGATTACGCATCCGGTCGGTCATATAGGCCAGTCCGTTCGACTTCATGTCGAGGTAGGGAGAGTCGATCTGTTGCAAATCTCCCGTAAAAACCATTTTTGTTCCTTCTCCTGCGCGGGTGATAATCGTTTTCACCTCATGGGGAGTCAGGTTTTGCGCTTCATCAATGATGAAGAACGAGTTGGAAAGGCTTCGTCCGCGGATAAATGCCAGTGGCGTGATAATTAATTTATCGGTTTTTTGCAGCTCTTCAATTTTCATGTACTCCTGACTTCTGGGTTTGAGTGCATGTTTGATTACCGACAGGTTGTCGAAAAGCGGCTGCATGTAGGGGCTGATTTTTTCTGATGCATCGCCGGGCAGAAATCCCAGATCACGGTTACTAAGGGCAACAATTGGGCGGGCAAGCAAAATCTGATCGAAGTATTTATGCATTTCAATGGCTGCGGCAAGCGCCAGCAGTGTTTTTCCGGTTCCGGCTTTCCCGGTGAGTGCAACCAGTTGAATGTCAGGGTCCATCAATACATCTAAACTGAAAGTCTGTTCAGCATTTCGGGGTTTGATTCCGTAAGCCGGCTTTTTTTCCACTTTCATGATTAGATTGTTTTCTGCATCGTAGCGCGCCAGGACGCTGGAATTGTTTCCTTTTAGAATAAGACACTCGTTTGCATCCGGTTTGAATTCCAGATTCAGTTTTTCCAGCTCCAGTGTTCCACGCTCATAAAGCTGAGCAATCAGGTTGTCATCAAAGTTGTTAAGTGTCCTGAGTGTTTTGTCTAAAACATTTTCATCGGTAACCTGATCGGTTTTGTAGTCTTCTGCCGGAATGCCCAGCGATTTGGCTTTCATCCTCAGGTTGATGTCTTTGCTGACAAAGATTGTTTTCCGCTGCGGATAAGCTTTGAAAATATATTCTGCTATTGCCAGAATCCGGTGATCGGGAATGTCTTCACGGAACGAAGCTTTCATTTCATCAGAAAATGGCTTTCCGGTTTCAATACGCAGTTTTCCTTTTCCTTGACCCAGAGATTTTCCGCCATTAAAGAGCTCATCACCAACTATTTCATCAAGTATCCGCACAAATTCACGTGCCTGGTAGTTGAGCAGTTGGTTACCCCTCTTAAATTTGTCCAGTTCTTCCAATACGGTGATTGGCAGGATGATATCGTTATCCTGAAACTGATAAATACTGGTGTGGTCGTGTAAAACAACATTCGTGTCAAGAATGAAAATTTTACTTTTGCTGGTTTTACTTAACATGTTATTAAAATTGAATTGGCGAAAAGTAGATAATTTATTGCAGAATAAGTATAGTTTTGCCGTTTTTTAATAAACTTGCACTTGTTAATAAATATATTTTTCACAGATTGAATTACTCAGACGCTATTGATTTTTTATTCAACAGACTGCCTGTTTTTCAGCGAATCGGGCCTGCTGCCTATAAGGATAACTTGGACAATACGGTTCTGCTCGATAACTTATACGGCAATCCTCATAAAAAATTTAAGACAATTCATGTCGCCGGTACCAACGGTAAGGGTTCTGTGTCTCACATGATTGCGGCTGCATTGCAGGCTG
>LSQX01364460.1_pt2 | contig 17281 bp, 16 predicted proteins | sample 654561 | NCBI WGS metagenome assembly LSQX01 (sample SAMN04489861, study PRJNA283612) | anaerobic digester metagenome | isolation source: 4 biogas reactors fed with cattle manure at either 37C or 55C with and... | place: Denmark: Kongens Lyngby | collected 2014
GGCACGCTGGCGGCCGAGTTCGTGGTGCGCGACGCCGAGGGCCTGGAGATTGCCCTGCCCCTGCGGGTGGGCGAGGCCACCGCCGAGTGGGCCTACGATCGGGAGGACGTCCGGGCGCAGGTGGCCCATACCAAGCCGCCGGTGGCCTCCTCCTGGCCGGCGCGCTCCGGCTTTCCGCCCGCCGACCACCCGGGCTACACGTACCGGGCGTCGTTTGCGCTCCCGGAGGGCACCCGCGTCGTCGCCGTGCAGTTGCGCCTACATCTGCCGGAGGCCTTTGTGCGTCTGGAGCGGGTGCGGCTGATCGGCGAGGAGGGCGAGGGGCTCCTCTCGCACCTCCTGGGGCGCGGCGACCACCGCATCGTCTTTCGCAGCGAGGACGTGCTCATCTACCGCAACGAGGACGCCTGGCCCCGCGCCTATCTGGTGCCGCGGGAGCGGGGCCTGCTGGGGACCGATGGGCTCCGCCTGGACCGCGGGCTCCGGGCTGAGGACCTGCACCCCGTGGAGGTGGAGGGCTATGCGCCCACCCACGTGGTGCTGTCCACAGAGGCCGCCTCGGCGGGGTACCTGGTCCTCGGCGACCTGGACTACCCGGGCTGGCGCGCCTGGGTCGATGGCCAGCCGGCGCCGATCATCACCGTCGACGGCCTCTTTCGCGCCGTCGAGCTGCCCACGGGCGACCACCGCGTCGAGTTCCGCTACCTGCCCCTTCGCTCGTAGCAAGCCGTTCGGGTGCTAGACGACTCGTATTCCCGCGGGTATAATGAAAGCGTAGTAGTGCGAGTAGCGAGTCCCCGGGGTAGGAGGCGCCCATGCGTGTGTTCAATCGTGTCGTTGTGGTGCTCTTGAGCCTGGTCGTGATCGTGGCGGCCGGGTTCTTGTTGGTGGCGCCCGATGTCTCCCTGGGCGCTGTGAGCCGGACGATCCAGGGCTTTTGGAATAGCATCATCGGTGGGGGCACGGCCTGGGTCATCACCATCATCGTCGCCACGCTCCTGATTCTCCTGTCGCTGCTGGCGCTGGTGCTCGAGTTTATGCCGCAGCGCCAGCGCACGGTGCGCATCCGGGCCCAGGGGCGGGGGGATGCGCGGCTGCGGGTCGATTCGGTCGCCCAGACCCTCGAGTACCGCATCGACGAAATGGAGGGCGTTAGCCGGGTCGTGCCGCACCTGGTGAGCCGCGGGAGCGACTTGCGAGTGCTCCTGGAGGTAGACGCCGGCCCCGACGCCAACATTCCCGCCCTCAGTGATCAGATCATCGATCGCGCCATCCGCATCCTGGAGGGCGAGCTGGGCCTGCAGATCCGCGGGCGCGTGGGGCTGGATATCAGCCACGAGGCGCAGCGGGCGGCTCCTGCGTTGGGGGCCGAGCTTCCGCCCTCAGCCGAGCCCAGGGTGGCCCTCGATGAGCCGACTGCCGAGATGCCGCGCCCGGCGGCCACGCCCTCGCCCCTGGCCGGGCCCGCCGAGGCCGCCGACGCTCCCGAGTCCGTGGCGCGGCCGATGCCCTCGGCCGATGCGCCGGTGAGCTCCACGGTGGCCGACGCCTCGCGTCCCGCGGAGGAGCATCCGCCCGAGCAGCACGAGCCGGAGGCGTGGGAGGAGACTCACCCTGCGGAGGAGATCGAGCCGTCGGAGGTCGTGGAAGAGTACCCGGCCCCGGAGCCCCCAGAGCCCACGGTGCCGCGGGTGACCGTCGGCGAGGCCCCGGCGTCGCACGCGGCCGAGGAGTGGGTCCAGGAGGATGAGGACCGGACGGCCCCCGAGGCGGACGAGCCAGATGATGAGGAACCGGAGGGCGACGAGCGCCACACCTACGCCTGAGGTCGCCCCGGCGCTGCGCACATCCGCGCACCCCGCCCCCGTCGCGTGAGCCCTCGACTCGCAGGGCACGCGCGGTGGGGGCGCTGTGTGCGGGAGCCCCGGTGCCCGCCCCACCCATCCGACGGAGCCCTGTTCGTGGACAACCCGCCCATCGAGATCCTGCTGGAAGCCTTGCTGTTCGTCGCCGAGGGGCCGCTGGCCATCGGCGACCTGGCGCGTGCACTGGAGTGTGAGGAGGAGGCCGTCGAGTCCGCCCTGGAGGTGCTGCACGGCGACCTGGCCGCGCGCGGCGTGCGGCTAGCCCGCTCCGGCCAGCGAGTGCGGCTGGTCAGCGCGCCGGAGGCGGCCGGCGCCGTCGAGCGGTTGCTGGGGCAGGATACGGGCAGCAGGCTCTCGGCTGCGGCGCTGGAGACGCTGGCCATCATTGCCTACCGCCAGCCGATTACCCGCGCCCAGGTGGAGGCGATCCGGGGGGTGAACTCGGACGGGGTGATCCGCACGCTCCAGGGGCGGGGCCTCATCGCCTCTCAGGGCCGGCTGGAGCAGGTGGGCCGACCGGAGATCCTCGGCACCACCATGGACTTTCTCGAGTACTTTGGCCTGTCCTCGCTGGTCGACCTCCCCACGCTCCCCGAGCTCCCCGATCCCGACGCCGCACCCCGCGACGACCACCGCCAGGAGGCGCCCTAACCCTCCGCTTCCTCCGGCTCCGGGGCGTGGCCGTTGCCCGGCTCCTCGATGGCCACCAGCGGTCCTCCCGGGCGCTCCCCGTCCGTTGGCAGGCGGAGCGAGATGCTCTGGGAGACGCCCCGCTCGCTCATCGAGATGCCATAGATCGTCGTGGCGGCCTCGATGGTGCGTCGGTTGTGGGTGATCACCACGAACTGGGTGGAGCGGGCGTGGTCGGTGAGCAGGGCGCGGAAGCGCTGGACGTTCGCCTCATCGAGGGCGGCGTCCACCTCGTCCAGGCAGCAAAAGGGCACCGGGTTGGCCTTGAGCAGCGCGAACAGCAGCGCCGCCGCGGTGAGGGCGCGCTCGCCCCCGGAGAGGAGCGACAGGTTCTGTTGCCGCTTGCCGGGCGGCCGGGCCAGGATGTCGACCCCCGTCTTGCTGAGGTCCTCGGGGTCGGTGAGCACTAGCTTTGCGCTGCCCCCGCCGAACAGCCGGCCGAAATAGTCGCCAAAGGCGTCATCCACCCGCCGGACGGTGTCGGCAAAGTCGCGGTCGATCACCGTGTCCAGCTCGTCGATCACCTCGCGGAGGGCGGCGATCGCCTGCCGGAGGTCGGCCTCCTGGGTTTCCAGGAAGGTCTGGCGGTCGCGGAGCGCCTCGTACTCCTGCGGCGCGTCCGGGTTGACGTTGCCCAGCCGGCGTAGGCGCACCCGTAACTGCCGGATCTGCTCGCCGAGGCCGGTGGGCAGCGAGTCCACCTTGGGGAGTTCGAGCACCTGCTCGCTCAGGCTGAGCCGCAACTGCCGGGTGGCCTCGTCGGGCAGCTCGATGGGGCCCAGGTTCTCCTCGATGTCCTCGCCGAGGCCCAGGAGGTCGTCGCGGGCGCGGTCGCGGTCCAGCACGGCGCGGTTCTGGGCCAGTTCCGCCTCGTGCAGGCGCTCGACGTAGCGGGCGCGCTCCTCTTCGATCTCCTGGCGACGGGCGGTGGACTCGGCGAGCGCGGCGCGGGCGGGCTCCAGGCGGGCCTGTAGGCCTGCCTGGCGCTGGGCTAGCGCCTCCTGGCGCTCGCGGGCCGCGGCCCGGCGGTCGGCCAACGCGGCGAGGTCGCGCTCCAGCCGGGCGCCCTGGGCCTGCTTGTCCTGCAGTTGCTGGCGCAGCTGCTCCAGGTTGCGGGTGTGGCTGCCGAGGAGCGTGCGCTGGCTCTGCACGGTGCGCTCGGCCACCGCCGCCCGGGTCTCCAGCTCGGCGACCCGCTGGCGCAGCGCGCGGTCGTCCTCCGCCTGCAACCGGTCCCGCAGCTCGCGGACCCGCGCCACGACCCCCTCGTGGTCGCGGTCCGCCTCGGCCAGCTCCTCGCGGAGCCGCGCCTCCTGGGCCACCACGCCCTCCAGTTCCTTGCTCGCCTGGGCCAGCCGGTTGGCGCGCCAGGCGATGTCTCGCTCCGCCTCGCGCACCTCGGCGGCCTGTACGCCGACGGCCTGCTCGGCGGCCTCGGCGTCGGCGCGGAGGGTGCGGCCCTTGGTCTCCAGCTCCCGGGTGCGGTGTTGCAGGGCGGCCAGGGCATCGCGCTGGGCCTCCGCCTCCTGGCGCGCCCCGGCGAGATCGCCGTCCAGCGTCGCGATCCGCTCGGGGAGGGCCTGCCACTCGCGCTCCTGGGCGACGAGGTTGCTGGAGCGCTGGCGGGTGCCGCCGCTGAGCGCGCCCGAGGGCTGCACCGTCTCGCCCTCCACCGTGACGAACAGCGAGGCCCGCAGCCGCCGGCCGAGGAGGCGCCGGGCGGTGGGCAGGTCCTCGACGACCACCACCGACCCGAGCAGCATCTCGAATACCGGCCGGAGGCGCGGCTCGTACTGCACCAACTCCGCGCCGACGCCGACCACCCCCGCCTCGGGCGCCAGGCGCAGCGCCGCCCGCGAGCGCACAGTATCCAGAGGCAAAAAGGTCGCCCAGCCGCTGCGCTGGCGCTTGAGGTAGGCGATCGCTTCTGCCGCATCGTCCCACGTCTCGGTGACCACGTTCTGGAGGCGCGCCCCCAGCGCCGCCTCGATGGCTTCCTCCAGGTGCGTGGGCACGTGCATCAGGTTCACCACCNNGGCCCAAGAGCCCCCGCAGCCCGGCGCCCATCACCGCGCGCACGCCGGGGTGGTAGCCGGTCATCTCCTGGCGCAGGCGGGCGAGGAGTTCCTGGCGGGAGGTGAGGCCGTCGCGGTCGCGCTCCAGGCGCGCTGCGCGCTGTTCTGCGGCCCCCAACGACTCGCGCGCCGCGCCGATCTCCTCCTCGGCGGCCGCCAGCCGGGCCAGGCTCTCCTGCCGGGCCTGGGCGACTCGGGCCGCGCGCTCCTGGAGCGCCTCGCGGTTCTCGGTCAGGTGGGCCAGGCGCTCCTGGAGGCGTTCCTGGGCGCCGGCCAGCTCATCGCGCTCGGCCAGGAGGCGGTCGTGGCGCTCGCCGAGCTGCTCCAGGCGGGCCCGCTGGGTGGAAAGGGTGCGCACCAGCGCCGAGAGGCGCGCCTCGGCGGCGTCCGCCTCCCGCTGGACGCCCTGGCGCGCGGCATCGATGGCGGCCAGTTCCTCTCGGGCGGCGCGCAGTTCTCCGGCGGCGGCCTCGCAGGCGGTCTGCTGGCGGCCGAGTTCCTCTTTGGCGTGGGTGATTTCCTGCTGGAGGACCTCCCGCCGCGAGGCGAGGGCTTCCGTCTCGGCGGCCAGGGTGGCACGCTGCTCGTCGTAGAGGCCCTGGCGCTCCTGCACCACGGCCACCTCTCGGCGCAGGGCCTCCGACTCGTCGCGCAGGGCGGCCAGCCGGTCGGTGAGGTGGGTGATGACGGCCTCTTGCTCTTTTCGGCGGGCCTCGACCTCGCCCACGCGCTCGGCGTACCCGGCGGACCGGCTGCGTTGCACCTGGAGGAGGGCGGTCTGGGCGCGCAACGCCTCTTCGGCGGCCGCCAGGGCGTGCTGGCGCCGCTGCCACTGATAGCCGTACCAGATGCGCTGNNGCTGCAGGAGGTGGTGCTCCTCGGCGCGCTCCGCCTGGCGGTGGAGGGTGCGGGCGCGGGGCCCTAGTTCGGAGAGGATGTCGCGGACGCGCTCCAGGTTGCGCTCCGTCTCGGCAATGCGCTTGAGGGCCTCTTCCCGCTTGCGGAGATGCTGCGAGACCCCTGCGGCCTCCTCAAAGAGGGCCCGCCGCGCCTCGGGCCGCAGGGCCAGCGCGGCGTCGACGAGGCCCTGGCCGATCACCGTGTAGCGGCTGCGCGCCAGCCCTGCCCCGCCGAGGATCTCCAGCACGTCTCGATAGCGGACCTGGTTGCCGTTCAGGATGTACTCGTTCTCGCCCGAGCGATGCGCCCGCCGGCCGACCAGGACCTCCGAGTACTCTAGGGGCAGGAGCCCCTCCGAGTTGTCGAGGGTGATGAGCACCTCGGCTATGCCCATCCGCGGGCGCGAGCCCGTGCCGGCAAAGATCATGTCCTCGGTGCCNNCCGCAGCAGCGTGCTCTTGCCCGACCCGTTGGGGCCGATGATGGCGGCGATGCCCTCACCGAACTCGAACACGGTGCGGGCGGCAAAGCTCTTGTATCCGTACAGCTCGAGGCGTTTCAGGCGCATGGGCTCACCGGCAGCGGGCTATGAGGCTTGGGCGGACGGTCCGGCGATTGCTGGGCGGCGTCGGGTGGCCATCGCGGAGACCGCCACGCCGGGGCGGCCCCTACTCGGGATTCTCGGCGATGAGCCGGTCCCCGTGCAGGGCCAGCGCGGCGGCGGCGGCGGCCTGCTCGGCGGCCTGCTTGGTGGTGCCTTCCCCCTGGCCCCACACCTCGCCATCAACGGTCACCTGGGCGGTAAAGACCTTGGCGTGCTCGGGGCCCGCCTCTCGGATCACCCGGTAGGAGGGGGTCACGCGCTCCGTCCCCTGCACGAGCTCCTGGAGGCGGCTCTTTGGGTCGCGCCAGCGCACCTGGGCATCGATCTTGGCAGCGTGGGCGTCGAGAAAGCCCTTGACCCACCCGCGGGCGGCCTCCAGGCCGCGATCCAGGTACACTGCGCCGACGATGGCCTCAAAGGCGGCGCACAGGTTGGCGATGCGCTCGTTGCCGCCGGTGCTCAGCTCGCCGCGGCCGAAGCGCAGGTGCTGGCCGAGCTCGATCTCCCGGGCGAACGACGCCAGCGTCTCCGTGCGCACGATCTGCGCGCGCACGCTGGTGAGTTCCCCCTCGGGCGCTTCCGGGTAGCGCCGAAAGAGCCACTCCCCGACGATGAGGTCCAGCACGGCATCGCCGAGGAACTCTAGGCGCTGGTTGTCGGGCACCGGGTGGTCGGGGTGCTCGTTCACAAAGGAAGGGTGCGTCAGCGCCTCGCGCAAGAGGCCGCTCTTCAGAAACTGCAACCCCAGCCGCTCCTCAATGCCGGCGATGTCGGGCACATCGTTGGGCTGCTCCGCGTCGGAAGCAGCGCGTTCGCGATCAGACATTTCCGTACACGTTCCTATCGGTAGCTCGGCCGATGAGCGCCACGGCGCCCAACAGCACGACGTCATCTCCCAGGGCGGCGCGCTCCACCCGCACGTCCCGCGAGGCGACCATCGCCGCCTTCTGGATCGTCTCCCGGATGGTATCAAAGAGCAGCGGGCCGACGTGGGTCACCCCGCCGCCCAACACGAATAGCTCGGGGTTCAGGATGTTGGCCAGGTTGGCCAGCCCGATGCCGATGTAGGTGCCGGCGCGACGGATGATCTCCTCCGCCGTCGGATCGCCCAGGGCTACGGCCTGCGAGACGACCCGGGCGGTGATGCGGGATACGTCGCCCTCGGCCAGATCCAGCAGCGCCTGGCCGCGGCCCTCCTCGGCGGCCTCGCGGGCCATCCGCCCGATGGCCGGGCCAGCGGCCAGCGCCTCGAGGCATCCGTGGTTGCCGCAGCCGCACAAGGGTCCCCCCACCAGGATGGTCTGGTGGCCGATCTCGCCGGCATACCCGCCGCGGCCGAGGAATAGCTCGCCCCCGCTGATGATGCCGCCGCCGATGCCGGTGCTGATGGTCATGTACACCATGTCCGCCACGCCGCGGCCGGCGCCAAAGCGATGCTCGCCGAGGGCCGCCAGGTTCGCGTCGTTCCCCAGGGCCACCGGCAGACAAAAGCGGTCGGCGATGATCTGGCGCAGGGGGACGCGGTCCCAGCCGGGCAGGTTGGGCGCGTGCACCACCACTCCGGCATAGGGGTCCAGCGGGCCCGGTGCGCCGACGCCGATGCCGGCGATCTCGGTCCAGGGCAGCGGTCCCACGGCCTCGACGATGGTCTCGTGGATGCGGCGGATCACCGCCTTGTACCCCTCGTGCGCCAGGGTGAGCGTGGCGGCACGGCGGAGGACCTCGCCCTCGCTGTCGCACACGAGGGCGCGCACCTGCGTGCCCCCCAAATCCACGCCCACTAGGCTCTTGTCCATGACGGCTCCTGCGTCGGTTGATGAGGTGGCGCATCCACCTCGCGCACACGGCGAGTATACCACCATGGGCGGGTGCCTACAATGCGCGAGCCCGAGCGGTTGCTTTTGACCGACACAGTGGGTATAATGGCTGCGTAGTGAGAGAACACCCGGAGGGACGCGTGACGACGTTACACCAGCGACGCACCTGAACCAACCGGCTGAGCGCCGGTTGGCGCTCGCCGTGCCGCCTACACGCGTCGGGATCCCCGTAAAGGACGCCGGCCTCCCCGGCCATCCTCCTCGGAGACGCCACCGACGTGGGTCGGTGGCGTTCCTGTGTGCCCACGCGGGATGTCATGCGCATCGCGAGAAACGCGATATGCATGACGGCCGCGCATAGCATCCACACACGAGGAGGTATCGCATGAGAGAACGACTGACCCGCCTGTTCGCCTCGCGAGGGGGCATCGTGGCCGTCGGGGCCGTCATCGGCCTGCTGGCCCCGCTGCTCCAACGCTGGGGCAACCCGCCGAACATGGGCATCTGCGTGGCCTGTTTCGAGCGCGACATTGCCGGCGCCCTGGGGCTCCACCGTGCCGCTGCAGTGCAGTACATCCGCCCGGAGATCATCGGCCTGGTGCTCGGCAGCACCATCGCCGCGCTCCTGTTCCGCGAGTTCCGGGCGCGCTCCGGATCGGCGCCGATCGTGCGGTACGTCTTGGGCGTGTTCGCCATGATCGGGGCGCTGGCCTTCCTGGGCTGCCCCTGGCGCGCGCTGCTGCGCCTGGCCGGCGGCGACCTCAACGCTCTGGTGGGTCTGCTGGGCTTTGTCTGCGGCATTTACGTCGGTGTCCTGGCACTGAAATCCGGGTACAACCCCGGCCGGGCATACCCCCAACCCCAGGGAACGGCCTTTATTTACCCTGTGGTGCTGGCCGCCCTGCTGGCAGCCGTCGCCCTGCGTCCCCAGTTCATCTTCTTTAGTGCCGAAGGGCCCGGCTCCATGGCTGCCCCGGTCCTGGCCAGCCTGGGCGCTGGTCTGGTGGTGGGCATACTGGCCCAGCGCAGCCGCCTGTGTCTTGCCGGGGGCTTTCGCGACATGATTCTCATCCGCGATCCCCACCTGCTGTGGGGCTTTACCGGGATCTTCGCCGCCGCCCTCATCGGCAACATTGCCCTGGGTAAGTTTAACCTCGGCTTTGCCAATCAGCCTATTGCCCACACCGCCCATCTCTGGAACTTCCTGGGCCTGGCCGTGGTTGGCTTTGCCGCCGTCCTGGCCGGAGGTTGCCCGCTGCGCCAGTTGATTATGGCCGGTGAAGGGGATACCGACGCCGTGCTCACCGTGCTGGGCATGGTGGCCGGCGCTGCCTTTGCCCACAACTTCGGCCTGGCTGCCTCAGGGGCCGGTGCAACCGCCAACGGCAAGGCAGCTACAATTGTTGGCTTGATCGTGGTGGCCGTTATTGGCTTGGTGAACATGGAGCGTGTGCAAGCTGGCCTGAAAGGAGAGATGAGCGTTGGCTCTTAAGACAGTGGATGCCCGTGGCAGGGCTTGCCCGGAACCGGTGCTGCTGACTAAAAAGGCGCTGCAGCAGTCTCCTGAAGGTGTGGAGGTGCTGGCGGGTAACAGTACATCCCGGGACAACGTGCGGCGCTTTGCCGAATCCCGCGGCTACAAGACACAGGTGAAGGAACAGGGGGAAGATTTCCTGCTGATCATCACCAGGTGAGAGTATGGAGTATATCGCCACTTTTTTCACGCACTCCGGTGCGGTGAAGTACAAAAGGTATCTTGGCAATCTCGGCGTGCCGGTGGAACTCTTCCCTGTACCGAGACGCTTGAGCTCTGACTGCGGCATTGCCGCCCAGTTTTGCACCAACCTGCGTTTGGAAAGCCTAATTACCGGTGACGTCCACAGGCTTTTCAAGGTGGACTTGGCCGGTGAAAGGCTGGTCTACAGCGCCGACAACCGATAACTAGGCAGTGAAAAGCGCACCTCCCCTGCTCCAGGCCGAGCGGCGGGAGGTGTTCTTGTCTGTGCAGCCGTACTAGCTCTGCACTGGGCGAGGTAGGGGGTTACGGGCGCACGGTGAAGATGGGCAGTTCGCTCTGCCCTTACAAATGGGAAAAATTTGTTGAGAAAAAGGGATCTGGGACTGGATGGAGAAATAAAGAAGTGGTTGGTATGCGCTTCTCGTGGCGCGGCCACTCTTTTTTTCCTCCATATCTTACTTAACTTAAAAAACTAAACGGAGCGGAGGTGCGGCATGCCACAGCGTGTTCTCAAGGGTAGTGCCAAACTCATGCAGAAACTGAATACCTCGCTGATCCTGGAGACCCTTAAGGAGAGCGGGCCCATTTCCCGGGCTGAGTTGGCCAAACGAACTCGGTTGAGCAACCCGGCAGTTTCTACCTTGATCTCGCGCCTGATGGAAGAGGGCCTGGTGGAAGAAATTGGAACAGCCGATTCCACAGGCGGCCGCCCGGCGCGCCTGCTGCAGTTTAACCCCAAGGCCGGCTACCTCATTGGAGTGGACATTGGCGCCAATCTCATGTCAGGAGCCGTGGTGGATATGGGCGGGAACATCGTTCTGCGGAGGAGCTGTCCTTCCACCAAAGGCTTGCGATCGGCAGACATTTTGGTCAGCCTCATGGAGGAACTCTGGGCCCAAGCGGGACAGCCGGCCGAGAAGCTCCTCGGTGTGGGCTTGGGTATCCCCGGTATCACCGCCAACAACGGCCAGCGGGTGAGCTACGCACCGGCCATCGGCTGGGACGATTTCGACATCGGCGCAGTGGTGCGCGCGAGGTTCCCTGTGCCCATTTTTGCCGATAACGATGTGAACTGCTTGGCCCGGGCCGAGGTTTGGCGGGGGGCCCTGCGGCATGTGGCCAACGGCGCCGCCCTTACCATCGGTACGGGAATCGGAGCCGCAATCGTCATCGACGGGCGCGTCTACAGGGGTTCCCAAGGTGCAGCGGGAGAGGTGGGCTTCTGGCTCCTAGGTGCCCTGGGACCCATTGAAAAGCGCACTGGTTTCGGCCACCTCGAGTCCACCGCCGCCGGCCCAGGCATTGCCCTGCAGGCCAGGGAAGAGCTCCGCCGCAGCCCCCAGAGCGGGGCCATCCTCAGGGAGATGGTTGAAGGAGACTTGGAGCGCATCACTGCCAAGGAGGTGTTTGCCGCGGCCAGGCAGGGCGACCCGCTCAGCCAGGCTGTGGTGAACAGGGCCACCGAGTATTTAGGCATTTTAGTCGCCAACATGGCTTCTCTGCTGAACATGGAGAAGGTGGTGATCGCCGGAGGTCTATCGAGGACCGGTGAACAGCTGCTGGCCCCCATCCGGAGCATTGTGGAACAGCTCAGCCCCTATCCGCCGGAGATTGAGCTGTCGCAGCTGCAGGAAGACGCCACGATTCTCGGGGCTGTTTCCGGTGTGCTGGAGTTGAGGGAGAGTTCCATTCAGTTTTCACACCTTTCTTGGGAGGGATTTTAGTGTTTGCTGGTTTGAGGATTATCGATTCCCATGCCCATTTTCCCGTACCCGACGTGTCCATTGAAGAGTCCATGGGCTATCAAACCGTGCCCAGGCGCACTCCACGCCCGAAGCCCCAGGCACCCTTTGCCGGCCACGCTCGAGAGCAGTGGGCCAAAGCCTGGGGCTTTGCGCCTAACGAAAAGACGACGGCGACCGATGAGGAGCTGGCCCAGCGCTGGGTGGCGGAGCTGGAACGTTACGGGATTGACAAGATTGTGTGGGTGACCGGAGGAGGCAACGACCGTCTGGCCAAGATTGTGCACATGGCGCCGGAGCGCTTCGTGGGCTACGCCCATCATGATCCTTGCACGCCAGGGGCGGCGGAGGAGCTGGAGAGGGCCATCGTGAAGCTGGGCTTGAGGGGTTACAAGATTTTGGCTCCTCGGCTGAGCAAGCCCATCACCGATCGTTCGCTGTATCCTGTCTGGGAGGTATGCGCAGCCTATAACATTCCCGTGCTCATCCACTTCGGAATCTTGGGCGCCGCAGGCGGTATCGCCTACAACGAGAACATCAATCCCGCTATCTTTGAGCCGGTAGCCAAGGATTTTGCCGATGTGAACTTCATCATACCCCACTTCGGTTGCGGACATCCCCGGGAGCTGCTCTTCTTGGGTTGGGTGTGCGAGAACATTTACGTAGATACATCCGGGTCCAACCAGTGGATGCGCTGGATGCCCTATGAATACACGGTGCAGAAGGCTTTTGAGCAGTTTTACCGCACGTTTGGCCCGTACCGAATTCTCTTCGGCACCGACTCTTCTGGTTTCCCCAGGGGCTTTGCCATGGATTACCTGAAGGAGCAAAACCGCGCGGTTCGCTTCAATGGTGTATCCGATGAAGAGGCCCAGCTGATTTTCGCAGGGAACATGGAACGGCTGCTCAACGCGGTGGAGGTAGACCGTTAGCTCCAAAGCGCGAGGGAAGGTCCCCTAAGCAGACATGGCACCCGTACCGAGGGTACGGGTGCCATTATTTTCATACAGCCCAGGGGCGCAGTCTGGGGCTGCAGCTTGGCCTTTAGCGCGAACCTCTCAGCTTGGGGTCGAGGATATCTCTTAGGCCGTCGCCTAAGATACTGAAGCCCAGTACGGCAAAGGCCACGGCGAAGGCGGGAATGAACACCAAACTAGGCCGGAGGAACATGTAACCCCTGGCTTCATTTACCATCATACCCCAGCTGGGAGTAGGCGGCTGCACGCCTAAGCCCAAGAAGCTTAGGCTGGCTTCCGTGAGGATGGCCCCGGCTATGTCCATGGTCAAGTTGACCAAAATGGGCGCTAGGGAGTTGGGGAAGATGTAGCGGGTGAGAATGCGCAGATGACCCATGCCCAGGGCTCTGGCCGCCTCCACATATTCGCATTCCTTCAGCACCAGGGCTTGACTGCGGGCCAGGCGGGCGGTGCTGGCCCAGCGCGATATGGAGATGGCGAAGAGCAGTGAGGTCAGGCCCGGTCCCAAACTGCTTAGAATGGCCAGGGACAGTAGAAAGGAAGGGAAGGCCATGATCACGTCGGTTATGCGCATAACCAGCATATCGATTTTCCCGCCGCAGTACCCCGAAATGAGGCCTACGACCACACCGAAAGCAGTGGCCACCAACACGGAAGTGAAGCCCACCAAGAGGGAAACCCGGGAACCATAGAGCAGGCGGCTGAGGACGTCGCGGCCCAAATGGTCCGTGCCCAAGGGGAACTTGGAGTTTTCGAAGGGGGCGTAGGGCAGGCCGAACTGCAGGCCATCGCGAAACTGGGTGGCGGGATTGTGGGGAGCGAGCCACGGAGCAAACACCGCGATGACAATGAGCAGCAGTGCCATGGCGGCTCCCACCAGCGTGGGCTTGCTGCGCTTGGCCCGCCGGAAGAAATCGGCCCACTGCCTCAGCCGCGCCGAGGAGACATCTTCCTTTTGGTTTACTCTCAGATCAACGGCCATACGCGAGCTCTCCTTCAGACTTATTCATAACGGATGCGCGGATCCACAAAGGCGTAACTAAGGTCCACCAAGAGGTTGATACCAACCACCACTAAGGCCGAGAGCAGCACTACCGCCTGTACTACAGGAAAATCCCTGGCCAGGATGGCCTCTACCGAGACCTTGCCAATGCCGGGCCAGGAGAAAATGGACTCCACCACCACGGAACCGCTGAGCAATCCGCCTATCTGACCGCCCATGACGGTGATCACGGGGATAAGGCAGTTTTTCAGGGCGTGGCGGGTGAGCACAACCCGTTGGCTCAGTCCCTTGGCCCGCGCGGTGCGCACATAATCCTGACGCAGCACTTCCAGCATGCCTGAGCGGGTGATCCGGGCCAGCATGGCCGCGGGCCGGATGCCTAACGTTACCGCGGGCAGGATCATATGGGCGAAACTCCCAGTGCCCCCCAGGGGGAACCAGGCGAGCCGAAAGGCAAAAACGTACAGCAGCAGCAGCGCCACAACAAACGGCGGGAGGCAGATGCCCAGCATGGACAGGACCATGGTACCGGTATCACCCCAGGAGTTGTGCTTCACAGCCGCGAACACTCCGGCAGGAATGCCCACCACAATTGAGATAATATAAGCGGCCAGGGTGAGCTTGCCGGTATAGGCCAAGGCAGAGCTGATGATGTCGTTCACCAGCCGTTTTGTCTGATACGACTTGCCAAAATCCCTGCGCAGAGCGTTGCTGATAAAACGGTAGTACTGCACATAAAGGGGATCATCCAGCCCCAGCTGCTCCCGGAGCATCTCCATGGTACGCATGTCCAAAACATCTCCCATTAAGATAGCCACAGGATCACCAGGCAGGATGTACATGAGTATAAACGCGGCTAAGGTGATACCTATGATGGTGGGCACTGCGATCAGCAGCCGCTTGATCACATACCTCTGCATAACTTGCGCCCCCTATTCTCTGCGTACAGATCGGGTGGGCCTCCACAGGCCCACCCGAGGAGAAAGCTTACCGGTCGATCCAGGCCTTGGTGATTCTCAGGCTGGGCCTGGTGGGCATGATCTCGATGCCCTTCAGTTCTGGCTTAACAGCGGCGACGGATTTCAGGTAGTAGAGAACTGCCCAAGGAGAGTCTTCCATCATGATTTCCGCAGCTTGGCGGTACAGTTCAAAGCGTTCCTGATCATCAACGGTCTGGCGGGCCTTTTCCACTAGGGCATCGAACTCGGGGTTCTTGTAGGCGGCCCGGTTCAGACCGGGTGTCCGGCTGGAATGGAGGAAGTCCATGAACACCTCATCAGGATCGGACATCTGCGAACCGACATTCATGTTGCCGAAGGGCACACGTCCTTCGTTCATCATGGCTGTGTAGGTAGCAGACTCCACGACTCGTACTTCTACTTCAATGCCGATTTCGGCCAGATCAGCCTGCACTCCTTCGGAGGCCAGCCGCTGAATCTCGTTAGCCACTACCACCAGCTCTGTCTTGAATCCATCGGGGTAACCGGCTTCCGCGAGCAGGGCTTTGGCCTTTTCTACGTCGTAGCCATACCACTCCGGAAGGCCGATCCGCTTGGTGATGTCCTCAGGGAACGGTGCGTAAGCAGGCTCGCCCATACCACCAACGACGTTGTACGCTAAGCGCTCTCTGTTGATGGCCCAGTTGATGGCGTGCCGCACTTCCTTTTTATCAAAGGGCGGGAAGTTGGCGTTCATGGTGAGCACCTGCACGCTGGGACCAGGCATGGCTACGATCTCGTCGCGCAAGCGGGGATCCGCTTCCAGGGTGAGTTTCTGCACAGGAGAAGCGATCTCCATGTACAGGAGCTGACCCGATTGATACCGCATGAGCTGCACTGATGGGTCAACATTCATGTGCACAACCACTTGGTCCAGGTAGGGCAGGCCTTCCTGCCAGTAGTCGGGATTGCGCTCCAGGATCAGGTGTTGATTGGGCACGTACTCCACGTATTTGAAAGGTCCGGTGCCCACTGGAGTGATGAACTCCATGTTTTCGCCAATGCCTTCGTAGCCTACGATGGAGGTGTACACCTTAGCCAGTTTGCGGGTGAAAGTGGCATCGGGTGCAACCAGTTCTATTTCCACAGTGTAGTCATCGATGACGCGGATGCCTGTAATCTCAGCGGCTTCTCCGTTGGAGAACTCCTGCTTGCCCAGGACGGAGTTGAGCTCAGCGTAGCCCAAGGCCTGGGTGCGGGGATCGGACAGGCGCTCAAAGGAGAACTTCACATCTTGAGCGGTCATCTCCCGACCGGTGTGGAACTTCACTCCCTTGCGCAGATGGAAGGTGTAGACGAGGCCATCTGGGGAAATCTCGTACGACTCAACCAGGTTGGGTACCACCTGCCCGGTAGTGTCGAAGGTGAACAGCTGATCAAACATCATGAGCCCCACGTTGATGCGCTGTACAGAATGGGCCGAATGGGGATCGATGCTGCCCACATCACGGTCGAGGGCGTAGTCAAAGGTTCCGCCGTACTTCGGCGTCTGAGCCTGTGCTCCCAGGGTGAACAGGCCGATCAAGAGTACCGAGACAGCAACCAAGAACAACTTACGTCTCAACATTGACTCTTTCCTCCCTTATTCGCTTTCTGTCATGGCTTTAAGCGCACAAACTCCGCGTTTCTCCTAGCAACTCCCTGGCTATGGACTTCCCCCCTTTTTCAATGGGCCTTGCTGCCAAGATATGTCTCAACACACAGCCTGCTGTCCCGTAAGCTGGCTGTGCTTCTCCCAAAACCCTGCTGCGGCGCCGATCATGGATGCCCGGTAACCCAAGGCCGACTGCACTACCTCGGGAGGGTAAGGGGCTATGCGCCGGATCGTCTCGCGCATGGGTGTCAGCAGCAGTTCCCCAGCTTGAGCCACTCCGCCGCCGACCACAATGCGCTCCACATCCAAGACTGCACTGAGATTGGCCAGGACCAGACCCAAGGCCCGTGCCGTTTCATCCACGATCAGCTGGCAGTGCTCGTCGCCCAGCTGTGCAGCAGAGCAGACCGACTCGGCTGTGATCCGCTCCAGCGCGCCGGCGACCAGCTCCCGCAGGATTGGGCCCGCCTGTGGATCTTCAGCCAAAAGAGCCTGGGCCCGGCGAGCCATACCCGGCCCCGAGGCAAAGCGCTCCAGCTGTCCAAATTCTTCTTTGTGGAAAGAGTTGGCGGGCAGATCACATGCCCAGTAGCCGATTTCACCTGCGCCTCCGTGGGATCCGTAATAGATTCTGCCTTCCAGCAGCAGGCTTGCTCCGATGCCTGTGCCGATGGTAATGCCCAGGCCGTTCCTCACCTGGCGCATGCTTCCCCGGAGCACTTCACCGCGCAAAAATACATTGACGTCATTGTCGGCCCATACCGGCAGGTTCAGTTCCTGTCCCAGCAGGGCACCGATGTTCACATCATGCCAGCCTAGTCCTGGCGCGAAGCGCACCGAACTGCCCTCATGATCAGTCACTCCGGGTATGCCCAAGGCGATACCTAAAGCCCGCAGCTGGCGGAGACCGGCTGCGGACTGGAGTTCATGCAATAGGGCAATTAGGTTGACCAGCGGATCACCAGTGCCGCTTGCGCCGCGCGTGGGGGCAGTGCGTTCCTGGATGATGGTGCCGTCTGGGCTGACGATGGCGCCGGCCATTTTCGTTCCGCCCACATCAACAGCCAGTACACAGGCCTGATCAAGGTTGTCATGGGTGGGGACTTTAAGCGGTAGGTCCATGCTCAGCATCCTTCACCGACTTCGTTATTTTCCTTAAAAAAGTAACTGGATGGAAATTTCGACGTCCAGATGCAGATTCCTCCTTTACCTAATATTTTTTGAGCTAACTTAAATAACTACATGTCATGTAAATAATCGGCGAATAACCTTGCGCACC
>LSQX01043691.1_pt1 | contig 17280 bp, 12 predicted proteins | sample 654561 | NCBI WGS metagenome assembly LSQX01 (sample SAMN04489861, study PRJNA283612) | anaerobic digester metagenome | isolation source: 4 biogas reactors fed with cattle manure at either 37C or 55C with and... | place: Denmark: Kongens Lyngby | collected 2014
TCCTATTCCGAAGAACTTAATAAAAAGCATGTTGATAAGTATCAGGCAGATAAAAAGCAATACGGAAAGAGCCGACGCATAACCAAAGTCAAAGCTCGTAAACGCGGTCTTGTAAATGTACAGAACTATAGTCACTCCAATGCCGCCGGGCGTGTTGCCTCTCGGCCACAGCACATAGCTTTCTCCAAACATTCTTAAACCGCCGTAAACCAGGGTAGTACCGACAAAAATCAATATCGGCTTAAGTCCGGGTATAATAATATTCCAAAATTTCTGAAAAGAGTTTGCGCCATCAATGTCTGCGGCCTCGAATAACTCTTCGGGAATGCTTTGCAGTCCGCACAGGAAATACAGTGTGTTTGTTCCGAGCCAGCGCCATGTGGCGGTAACAACCAAAACAAAAATTCCGGATAGCCTCGTATCGTAAAGCCACTCCCGGGTGGGCAGATTCAGCAATGTCATCAGTCTGTTCAACGGTGTTGCTTCGCCGCCGGCAAAAAATAACCTGAAATATATACCCGCTACCACAATGGAGGTTAAAGCCGGCAGGTATATGGCTGATCTGAACCCGTTGCGGAATAATGTTTTTTTATTATTCAGCCCGACAGCTATTAAAACTCCAAGGACAATATTTACGACAACTATGCCGATGGTAAACAAAACGCTGTTCATCACAGCCGACCCTATATGAATATCCGCAGACAGCCGTTTGTAATTATTAAACCCCACAAATGACCAGGATTCAAGGCTCTCTATTTTCTGAAAGCTCATCACAAACATATAGATTACAGGGTAAAGAAAAAATAATACAAAAGATATAACAAACGGCAGTGTAAAAAAATAGGGGGCTTTTTTCACTGCATTATAATAATGTCGATTCTTATGCCCATTCATTTACCAAAACCTCCGTTCCGCTGAAGGGCAAGCTATACATAAAAAAGATTACGGGGTGTATGGGTTTACATACACCCCATCGAATATGTTATTTGCTGCTCTTTAATTCATTTGCCGCTTCTTTCAGGGCTTCTGCCGGTGTAAGGTTCTTTTCGCTTAATGCTTTGAACAGAACATTCTTAGCCACGAGTTCATTAGCTTTCGGGAACTGTTCGTGGGTGATGTACGTCGGATAGAATTCGTCTTTCATTTTCATGATTATTTCGAATATATCGGGCCCGAAGTAGTCGGTATATTTGTTCGGCACCTTCATTACGTCGGTCTCCCAGATATCCCAGCGCAGAGGGTCAAAACCTAACACGTTCCAAATCTGGGCTGCGCCCTCGGGGCTGACTTTGGCGTCAAACAAAAATCTCTTCGCAAGATCCGGGTTTTTGCACTGAACGGTAACACATGTCCCTGTACCGCCGAAAACAGGCGCAACATCGTTGTCGGTCCACTTCGGTATCGGAGCGATTTGTACCTTGCCTTTAAGCTCGGGCATATAGTCGGTAAATCTTCCCATATACCAAAGAGGCAACAACATAGACGCGGCGCCGCCCTTTGCCATGAACCCGAAATATTCTTCGGTGTGGAAGTTTCCACCCGGTGTTGTTATTGCTGTTCCTTCTTCGAGCATGTCAAGCATAAACTGAAGTGTTTTTACATTAATGTCGTTATCTATGATGCATTCGCCGTTTCTGTCAAAATAATCGGATTTCTGCTGCGTGATCATAATGTAATAACACCATGAATCGCTTATCTCGAAAGTAATAATTGGTTTCCCTGTTTTCTCGAGCACTATTTTGCCCGCTTCACGCAAATCATCCCAATATTTTAAGTCTTCTACCTTAACGCCGGCCTGGTCTAAGATCTCGGTATTGTAGTATATGACCGGGGCGCCAACATGATATTCAATGCCGTAATACGTATCGCCCTTTTTATAGATGTCCAGAACAGCCTCAAGGAAACTGCTCTTTTCGGCTTCAATAATATCATTCAGCGGTACAAAGCCTACATTATTGCCCTTCATGAAGTTGCTGAACTTTGCTACGTTGACATCTACTATATCAGGGGCTCCCTGGCCTGACTGAAGGGTGATAAGCAGCTTGTTATGCATATCTTCTACAGGATAAGTTTCGCTGCTTAAGTTTATGGTTTCGTTCGGATTATTCGTATTCCATCTGTTTGCCGCGTCATTCATAAATTCGGTATGCTGTTCAACGTATGTCCAGAAAGTTAACGCGGTTGCTTCGGCAGGTTTATTATCGGCCGGAGCGCTTGTGTCACCCGTACTGCCGGTGCTGCATGCCGCGAGCGGTACGACCAGCATCATTACGCATAACACTAATGTCAGATACTTTTTCATTTAGTTTCTCCCTCCTATGGACAGTAATTAGTTATTTATGTTTCGGCGCCTAAACATAATAACCCTATATAAAATTATATAAACCCGTATTTTTTGAAACAATTAACGATTTTTACATATGACTGCACCTTTTTTACCAGATGTCCCTTTTCCGCTTAATTACTGTCTTTCTTTTTGTGTTCGAGGGGCGTAATCCCAAAGTATTTTTTGTATAATTTAAAGAAGTAGTTATAGTTCTGAATACCGACTTTATAAGAGATTTCCTTTAATGAATATTTCCCCTCATCAATTAATGAAGCGGCTTTATCCATCCGTATTTTGTTTAGATATTCAATTATGTTTTGCCCGGTATCATTCTTGAACAACCTCGATAAATATGAACTGTTGACGTTAATTGCCTCGGCTATATCGCTTAACGAAATGTTCCGGCAGTAGTTTTCTTCGATATAGTATATTGCTTTACGCGTGTGTTCGTTGTATTGCCTGCAAGTTTGAATGCGCTGCATGCACTCGTATAGTTCGCAGTATCTTTTTGCGAACCAATCTTTAAGTTCCGGGATATTCATGGATTTGATTGCTTTTTGGTAGTTCAGATCGTTCTGCTTAAAAGCTTTATCGAGGGATAAATCATTTGCCCGGGTTTCCCTGATAAGTATATTAATTAATTCCGCAAGCACCAGTTGAATATCTTCACTGCTGCAATTACTGAATTTATCGAATATCCTGTTTATGACTGCGTCAGGAGTAAAATTGCCTATCCCTCTTAATGAATCCAAAAGAGCCTTTTCATCGGAAATATCTAAAGTTATAATTTTGTCTGCTTCAGGCTTATCGCTTACTTCCGCTATAAAGTTGGATTTTCCCCGGAACCGGTTTTCCACCAAAGCCTTTACGGCTTGCTCGTAATAATAGGAGATCTCCATGATATCCGTACAGATATCGCTTACTCCGAAAGAAACCGGTTCATTGAGAAACCTCATCACATTATTGTTCATTTGGGACAATATCTGGTGATAATTCTCTTTGAACAGGCTAAGGTTGTTTTTAATTGCGGGGATTAGCACAAGGATCCTGTTGCGCCCGATGATTGTTACGACAATCCCGTAATCGGAACTTACGGATTCTTTCATAATGCTGCTGACTGAATAAAGAAATTTATAATAATCGCTTTCATTCAGATCTTTTATTAACTCATTATTATCAGGTTCCGCTACCGCGACGATTAAGCCTTGAAGCAAATCTTCCATCTGCAACCGTTTTAAACGCAATTCAACCTCATTCCTGCTGCCGGCGCAGCCGGAAATCAGCAGAAGCAAGAACTCCTGGATCAGGGTATCTGTGCCGGTAATGGCTTTATCAGGCCTATCTTTCGTTTTTGGAGCAAGTCTTTTTACCGCCGAATCTAAAACATCGAGCAGCTTCTCTATACTTAACTGGTTTTTAAGCAGGTAATCTTCCGCGCCGTTTTTTAAACTGCTGCGAACATAGTGAAAATCGTTATACCCGCTTAATGCAATGATGCTCGTATTGTTTTTGAATCTTTTAACGTAATCAATCAATTCGACTCCATTAATTATAGGCATGCTGATATCGGTAATAACTATATCAGGTTCAAAAGCTTCTATTTTTTCTATTGCCTCCTTGCCGTTCCGGGCTTCGTCGATAATGGTGTAACCAGCTTTTTCCCAATCAAGTAAGCTTTTCATTCTGGTTCTGAAAACCGTATCATCGTCAACGATCAGGATTGAATACAATTTATGCTCCCCCTTTATTAGCCGTTATGAATGGCAGGCAGATGTTAACCGTTGTAAATACACCCTTTACACTGTTTATTTCAAGACCGTACTTAGGACCGTACAGCAGCTTAATCCGATCCTGCGTATTTGCTATTCCGATTCCATGGAGCCTGAAATTCCGGTTGTGGTCATCGGATTGCAGTAATAAGTCTATTTGTTCCTGGGACATACCAATCCCATTGTCGGTTATGGAGAAGTATAGCCTGTCATCCTGCTTAAAGCCTTTAATTACAATGAGTCCTTTTTTCCATGAAGGCTCAATGCCGTGAATGAGGGCGTTTTCCAGTATCGGCTGCAGCAGAAACCTGGGAACAAGACATGAAAGAACCGAAGAATCTATATTGAACTCAACGGAAAAACGGCCGAATAAACGATATTCCTGCATTGTAATATAACTTTTCAGTAACGATAATTCTTCTTCAACGGTAATATGGCTGTTGTCATTCTTCATGCAGCCGTTCAGCAGATTCACTATGGAATCAACCAGTTTTACAATATTATCTTCTTTCTTAATGGATGCGATATAGGATACCGTATTTAAGACATTTGACAGGAAATGAGGATTTACCTGGGCCTGAAGCGCCCTGATTTCAAGCTCCTTTTTCTGTCTTTCCTGGTTTTTTATATCCTGTATCAATCTCTTAATCTCGGTTGTCATTTCATTGAAGCTGTTATTTAATTCACTGAATTCATCGTTGTGCTTATCATCTATCGAAATGTCAAGCTCCCCGTTTTTAAAACTGTTGATTCCATGAACAAGCTGTCTTATAGGGGTAACAATACTTTTTGACATTATGTAGTTCAGGAATATAGCAAATAAAAGAAAGCAGATTCCAATAAAGAAAATGTTATAAAGCAGATTTATCGATTCCGAGTAAAGGTAATCAAACCTGATAAGCGCGACAATGTACCAGTCGGCCTGTGGGATCTTCGTAAATGTGGCAAGATATGAATCATTGCCCAATTTGCATTTAAAACTTTTATCATTCGTTGCGTTATTAATCTCATTCAGAATGTCCGGCTCATGGTACGGTTGGGCAACATCGGCATAATCCCCGGCGCTGGAAACAACTATGTTGTCTGAATTCAGAACGAATATTTGGGAGCCGTAGCCAATATCAATGTCGCTGAAAACACTGGAGATTATCGGCTCATCAACGCGCATTAAAATGTAACCTATCTGATTTCCTGTCTCCAGGGATTTTACCGCTCTGATAAGTATAATGCTTTCCCGATCCCCGAATACTTTCTTTGCCAGTCCCTGTTCATAATCTGAATTTACCGGCATCCAAAGAGACAATCCGTCCAAATCCCTGACGCGTTCAACGAGAAGTTCAAGGTTCTCTGTTTTCGGCATGAACCAGAAGTTGTTCTCGCCATATGCGTTAATTCTGTTAAGATCGGTAGTGTAAATAATGATCTCGGCAACATTATTGCTGAATATGTATTTTTTGTTTATGTAATCGGAAAGCTCATCCTCAATTTTATTCAGTTCATAATTGCTTAAATTGTCGTAATTTGTTAATGTCTTCTGAACCAAATCATGATATGCTATTTCAGTCGCGTCGTTAATTATAACCTGCAGTTTGGAACCCAGATTGATACCAATCTGATCAATTGTTTCAGATACGGAATGCCTCATTTTATTATATATTGCATTGCTTCCCTGCATATAAGAAAAATAGCCTACCGCCAGAACAGGCAATACTGTTATCAGTACAAACCCGATTTTAAGCCTTGTGGATACATTCCTTATCCGCAATAGTGAACACAATGAACTTATGATATCATTAAAGATGTTTTTGAGTCTGTTTTTTTTCATTGATACCACCCTCATCTTCGCTCAAGCTGTGCCAAAAATTTTAAATTTATTCCAACTTAAAAACTTTTATCAGATGTAACAACTGTTTTTCTATATAAAAATTTGAAGTGCTTTACTGAAGGCTCAATGGCCTGAAGTTAAGCGCTCCTTCACCGAAATGAAAATTTTTTATATACATATTCTTTTGTTAACTCAAGAAAACAGGGAGTTTGTCTTTGCTTTCTAAAATATATCACTATATTACAAGCAAGTCAACGCCGGAAGGGTGAATGGCATATATTTCAATAGTTCGATAGTCCTCTTATTTAGTAAAAAGTTCTAATTGACACTAACAATGGAAATATGATATTTTTTGAACGCATGCAATAAATTACAGCTCTCCCAGGCATTTATCCACTGCATCGTTTAACATCTTTTTACATAGCCGGAAAGATTCCACGCAGTGTCTTTACCGGCAGCATAAATGCCGTAAATGATTTTGCTGCTAAATCAGGCATACCGGAGGTATGTTATGAGGTTTACCGTTTTTCGAACTAAAAACAACGCGGCACGCGCTTTCTTTACAGTATTTAGCATATACATCCTTTTCGGCCTGCTTGCCTTCCAGTCCTGCTATTCATCGATGCCCGGTGCAAGTGCTTCGGGTAACAGTATTTTGTATCATGAGGATTTTGAGGATGGGGATATAACCAAATCCGATCCCGGTATAGAAAACGGAATGACGTGGACTACTCACGGTGTTATTGAAATTGGAACATCGAAAAGCTATGACAGCAGCATGGTTAAAATGAATACCGGAGCGTATATCCTGTCTGGTTCGGCTATCACAGCATATATCGATGGTGTTGAATGTTCCCGCATAGAATGCACGGGAAAGATAAGACGCGATGCGAGCCGGGATATAGTAATCGGCCGAAATCCCTGGGGAGACAGTTTTGAGGGATTGCTCGATGAGATCAGGATATATGACCGCGCGCTGAGCGAGGGTGAAATCAAGCAGCTTATCGAAACCAAATGATCTGAACCGGGAAATTTCCAATATACACAGGCTGCAGCAGACTAATGTAGTTCAACAATTACAAGCTCGGGCGGATTAAATATTCTTGGAATTCTTGTTGAGTTTTTTGAAAGGCCGCGGCTTACAATATGAGCTGTGTTTCCATGCTCGTACTTCCCGCCTGCGTATTTCGGGAAAAACCCCTGGTTAGGTGCGTAAAGCCCGTTCAGGATAAAGGGTATCCGCCACTGCCCTCCGTGTGAATGCCCGGATAAAACCAGATCAAAGCTGTAATTCAGGTATAGGTCTATATGTTCAGGGCGGTGTGCGAGCAATATGGAGTATAATGATAAATCCCTGCCGGCCATTGTATTTTCAAGCTGCGCTGCATATTCCTCCTCGCCGATTTCAAAATCATCAATGCCGCAGATGTTGATTTTCTGACCGTTTATTTCGATTACCCGATATTTTCCGTCAAGAACATCTATACCGTAACTTGTTATTGTCTGCTTGATAAATTCTATTTCGGAACTCCAGTATTCATGATTTCCCGAAACATAATAACACGGGTATGACTTTGAAAGCACTTCAAGCGTTATCATCCAGTTTTCATGGGGCAGTCTGTCATCCGCGATATCGCCTCCGAACAATACGATATCCGGCTCTTGTGTTTTTATACAATCCAATAGCTCCTTTTGGCCTTCACCATAATAACAACTGTGAAGATCGGTTATAAACGCCAGTTTGATAACGGAATTTATTTTATCGCTATAGATTTTATACCGCTTCACTTTCAAATCCGTACGAAACGCAAATATAAACGTAATGACAACAAGAATTAATATCGCAAATATTACTGTTTTTTTCCGCATTTAGACTGTTCTCCCGTAGCAAATCCGGTATTATATATGTCTGTTTATTTATAGTTATAGTTCCAAAGGTTATTTTACCATATTGCCGTATCCAGTTTTTAACATTATTTTTTATCTGAATTGAATATGTTAATACGTTTAACTTTTTTTTGGTAAGTTTAATTAACACTAATTATTGAAATATGATGCCAAAAGCTATCAAGGCAGCATTATGCGTTTTTTTCTCGTAAAATTTATTATACTTGACATGGTTTACACAGAAATGCATAATGAAATGGATATACAGGGAAAGAATGAGTTTTACTATGGCTTTGGATAAACATGATCTGACACAGGGAGGAATACTGAAAAAGCTTCTGCAGGTAGCGGTACCCATTATGGGTACAACGTTCATGCAGATGACGTATAACCTTACCGATATGTTCTGGCTTGGCCGTACGCAGCAGGCTGTTGTAGCCGTGGCGGCCAGCGGGTTGGCGGGCATGTACATGTGGCTCGGAATGGCGCCTTTGATGATCGGGCGCATGGGCTCGGAGATTGGTACATCACAGAACCTGGGCAGGAGAGATATCGCGTCTGCGCTGGGTTACGCGCAAGATTCCACTCGGATAGCTTTGCTTCTCGGAATTGTTTACGGGTTTGTACTGATTGTATTTGCAGAGCCGCTGGTCTCGCTGTTTCAGGTGAGCGAACAGAATATGTTTGACAATACCTGTGCGTATCTTAGAATTGTAAGTTTGGGCGTTCCTTTTACTTATGTTTCCGCTGCAATCACCGGTGCGTTCAACGGCGCGGGCAACTCACGCATTAGCTTCCGGGCGAACGCCGTAGGGCTTATCGTAAATATGATACTCGATCCGCTGATGATCCTCGTATGGGGGTTGAACGTTAAGGGTGCGGCTATCGCGACGGTCATTGCCCAGGTTACGGTGTGTACGCTGTTTGTATTGTTTATAAAACGTCATCCGCACAGGCCTTTTGAGCATTTTCGAATTTACGGACGTATAGACATTGCCAGAGCGCGGCAGATCATAAGCTGGAGTCTGCCGATAGCAGCCGAAAGCGGTGCTTTTACAATACTTGCAATGGTAGTTACCGGCATGGTATCCGCATGGTATGGAGAAACCGCCGTAGCGGTGCAGCGCGTAGGCAGCCAGATAGAATCGTTATCATGGCTGATTGGCGGCGGGTTTGCTTCAGCCGTAACTGCTTTTGCCGGACAGAATTACGGCGCGCGCAAATGGGAACGCATCAGGAAAGGCTATCATATATCTCTTGCTTCCTTGCTAGCCTGGGAAGGGCTTGTGACTTTATTACTGATATTTGGCGGGCGGTTTCTTTTCTCGCTTTTCCTTCGGGAATCTCCCGAAATTCTGGACATGGGGGCTACATACCTGCGCATCCTTGCCGCGTGCCAGCTTTTTATGGCGCTTGAGGGCGCATGCGCAGGCACTTTCAGGGGTATGGGCCGGACTTTGCCGCCAAGCGTGTGCAGCATTGCATCGAATGTCATGCGCCCGTTATTATGCTGGCTGTTTGCCCAGTGGCTGGGATTAAACGGTTTGTGGCTGGGCGTCACGGTTTCGGCGATACTTCGCGGTTTAGCGATGTTTATCTGGTTTACGCTCTATATGCGCAAATTACCCCGGTTGGATGAACCCGTAGCTGCAGCAAATGTTTAATTGGTTTATATAAAACCTGTTTTCACTTGATCGATTCGGCCGTTCTTTTCCGGCAGGCCGGCATGTCAAACCCAATCACCAAATATGGTGAAATGACTTCAATGATAATTTATTTATAAGATTTCGATATTTCTTTATAAGATTTCATATTCTAATTAACATTAATATCCCTTAATATCCATAGTAGGCTGTTAGCAAACATATCCATAAGCCATGCGTATTAATTCAGTCAAAGTATTCTTTTTTTCAACGCAGATACAGGAGGGTAAATGTGTTTCGGATTAAACAAAACCCATTATTGGCAAAAAAATTAGGTTTTAATCGAATTGTTTTACTTTTGGTCCTCATAGCGATGTATTGCTTTTTCGCTATATTCGCCAAAAATTTCGTAAGCTATAACAGATTATTAAGCGCAATGAATTATGCGTATTTTCTCGGTTTTTTGTCGTTGGGAGTTACGTTTGTCATTGCTACCGGCGGCATTGATTTTTCCATTGGACCTGTTATGTTCTGTGCGGCTATTATGTCCGGTTATCTTTTGACGCATTATCATTGGCCGCTGTGGTTGTGCTTAATCACAAGCATTCTGATCGGGGCGATGTACGGTACGTTAAATGGATATCTTGTAGCATATAAGAGCGTTCCTTCATTCATTACGTCGATGGCCATAATGCAAATGAGCAAAGGTGTAGCATCCGTGTTTACAAAAGCCCAGTCGGTAAGTTGGCCGCAGTTGGCGCAGGAAAATGGCTGGTACAGGAATCTAATAAAAACGAAAGTCGGAAATGTTTATATTCCGGTTGGAATGATAATCCTGGTTGTCGTCGCCATTATCTGCGCCATTATTTTGAACAAGACAAAAATCGGAAGGTATCTTCTCGCTTTGGGCAGCAATAAGGAAGCAGTGTGGCTGTCAGGTGTAAACGTTAAGAAATGGGAAATGTTAGCCTATATAATTTGCGGTACATTGGCTGGAATCGCGGCAATATTTTTTGTCGCAGCATATACGACCGTCCAGCCTGGTTATGGCGACCAATATAATAACGAAGCGATTGCCGGCTGCGTTATGGGAGGAACCTCTATGGGCGGAGGTCTTGCGTCAATCAGCGGTACGTTCATTGGTGTAATGATCATATCGATTCTGCAGGAAGGGGTCCTCGCAATCGGTCTTAACAAGAATTACCAGCTGGTGATTACAGGCATCATAGTAATCGTCGCAGTGTACATAGACGTAATATCCAGAAAGAGGAAATATTAATCATTCTTTTGCCAGCACATTGATCAGTAAAGGGGTAAATGGTGGAATATGGGCGATATTATATTAACAATGAAAGGCATTAATAAGTCATTTCCGGGTGTCCGCGCGCTCAACAATGTCGATTTTGAACTGTATAAGGGAGAAGTACATGCGTTAATGGGAGAAAACGGTGCCGGAAAATCCACATTGATGAAGGTACTGACCGGAATATATAAAAAAGACAGCGGCACTATCACTTATGACGGCAAGGTTGTTGAGTTTGCGAATCCCCGTGAAGCCCAGCAGGCCGGTATAGTAATTGTTCATCAGGAATTGAATATGCTTGGGCATTTGACAGTCGCTCAGAATATTTTTATCGGCCGTGAGTTTATGAAGGGCATAAAGATTGATGATGACAGGATGAATGTTGAAGCTGCCAAGCTGTTTAATCGCCTGAACATCAATATTGATCCGACGGAGAAAATGAGCAACCTTACCGTCGGTAAGCAGCAGATGTGTGAAATAGCGAAAGCAATATCACATGATGCAAAGATCATAGTATTTGATGAACCTACGGCAGCGCTGACAGAATCAGAGGTTAACGAACTATTTGAAATTATAAGGGATCTGAAGAAAAAAGACATTGGAATTGTCTATATTACGCACAGAATGGATGAGATTAAGCTTATTACGGATCGTGTAAGCGTGATGCGTGACGGTGCGTATGTTGGGACTTTAATATCAAAGGATTCAACTAAAAACGATATCATAAGCATGATGGTCGGACGCGTTATCTATGAAGAACCCAAAACCGAGAGCAAGGTTCCGAAAGATGCGCCGGTAGTGCTGAAGGTTGAAAATCTCAATGCGGGAAAATCTGTTAAGGATGTCAGTTTTGAATTATATAAAGGTGAAATACTTGGGTTTTCAGGGCTGATGGGCGCAGGCAGAACAGAGACCGCAAAAGCGATTATCGGAGCGGATCCGAAAGAGAGCGGGGATATTTATATCAATGGAAAGAAAGTTGAAATAAAAAGCCCTGAAGACGCGGTTAAATACGGTATCGGATACCTTTCGGAAGACAGAAAACGTTATGGCTTAATGCTGCAGCGTAATGTTGCTGAAAACTCGACGATAGCTAATCTTGAAAATTTCCTAAACGGTATTTTTATTGATACAAAGAAAGAAAACAAGGAAACAGAAAAATATGTCGAATCCCTCGCGATTAAAACCCCGGGCATTGACCAATTAATTGTCAATCTTTCCGGCGGAAACCAGCAAAAAGTTATTTTAACAAAATGGCTTGTGAGAAACTGTGACATTCTGATTTTTGACGAACCGACCAGGGGAATTGATGTTGGTGCCAAAAGCGATATTTATAAATTGATGAATGAACTTGTAAAAGCAGGAAAATCAATAATCATGATATCATCGGAACTGCCTGAGATTCTCAGAATGAGTGACCGGATCATTGTTATGTGCGAAGGACGAAAGAGCGGTGAACTCAGGATTGAAGAGGCATCCCAGGAGAAGATCATGCATCTGGCAACTATGGGGAATTAGGAGGAGGAATGTATGTCGAGACAAATTCAGAACACGCCGGTCTCATCAAATAAATCAATTATTAGGCGGCTTGGAGGACAGAATTTAGTAGTGTTTTTAATTGTCGCCGCGCTGTTCGCTTTTTTCTGTATCGTAAGCCCGAATTTTAGAAGATATTCAACAATATTAAGCATTTTGGATTATTCCTATTATATAACATTGATTGCGATTGGAGTTACATTCCCGTTGATTACCGGAGGGGTGGATCTTTCGATTGGCACCGGCCTGATTTGTTACTCATTAATCGGTGGTTACCTGGTTGTATACCAGGGATGGCCGGTATGGGCAGGGATGATAGTTTGTGTATTATGCGGCGCGTTAATAGGCTTACTGAACGGTTTTCTCGTTGGAACAATGAACCTGCCGCCTTTTCTCGCAACATTATGCACAATGATGATGACCAGGGGGCTTGGCTCGATATGCAGTACGGGTCTTGGAATACCGTGGCCTACGGCGGGTACTGAAGGAGGATGGTTCAGAACCATTTTCAAACTGAATATCGGGGATTTGAAACTGCCGTTAGGATTCTTGTGGATTTTGCTGCTGGTAGCGTTAATGTCGTTTATTTTGAATCATACAAAGATCGGAAGATATATTATTGCAATTGGTTCTAATAAAGAAGCGACGAGATTATCAGGAATCAATACGAAATACGTCTATATTTCCGCCTATGTTATATCCGGTATTTTTGCCGGGCTTGCGGCTATTGCTTATTCCGCGATATTTGCAAGTGTATATCCGGGCACAGGCGCAGGATTTGAACTTGAAGGAATCGGCGGCGCAATTATCGGCGGCGTTTCAATGACGGGCGGCGTTGGCAGTGTAACAGGCACTCTTATAGGAGTATTTGTAATATGCATCCTGAAAACAGGGCTTCCATTCATTGGTTTGCAGGCAAACTGGCAGCAAATTATCACGGGCATAGTGCTGATTGCAGCGGTATTAATCGACTTGAGCAGAAATGTTAAAAAAGGAAAGTAAACCGGTAACTGCTGCTTTTAAAGCAGTAATTATAAAATTATTTTATAAGGAGGATGGAGAATGAGCAAAAAACTATTAGCAGTCATTTTTTGTATCGTACTAATTTCTTCATTGCTGGCTGGCTGCGGAGGCCCTGCAAGCGGACCGGCAGCACCGGATACCTCGAAACCGGCAGATACATCATCCGGAACTGGAGCGGATGCCGAAGAGCCACTGAATTTTGTACTCATTGTTAAGAGCTATCAGTCGACTTATTGGCTCGCCGCTGTTAAAGGAGCGGAAGAGCAGGCGAAGGCAAGGGGCGTTAATTGTACGTTTAACGGCCCGAACTCCGAATCTGACATTGCTGATCAGGTTCAGATGTTCAACGATGCTATAAACAGCAAGCCCGACGGAATCGGTATAGCGGCCTGTGATGTTTCCGCAGTGCTTGATTCCCTTCAGGCGGCCAAAGAAGCGGGAATTCCTATTATCTGCTTCGACTCCGGTATACCGGATGCACCGCCCGGAACCGTTCTCGCTACGGCTTCCACTGATAACTATAAGGCAGGCGTAACAGCGGCTCAAGGTATGTGGAAAGCTATCGAGGGAAGGGTAACAGGAGCAAGCGGTAAAATAAGAATCGGTGTCGTCAATCAGGACGCTACATCCGAATCTATTACAAATCGCGGTCTCGGCTTTATCGACGAAATGACTTCACTTTGCAAAGGCGCTGGAAAATCCGTGGCGGTTGTAGGAAATGACTACTATGTGAACAAAGCCAAAGAAAAAGGTGACGAAGCCTCTGCAGACGTGATTATCGAAGTTCGCGTTCCTTCCCAGACAACAACGGAACTCTGCGCAACCGAAGCAAGTGCGATTTTGAATCAATCCGATACTATCGGCATTTTCGGTTCAAACCAGGTTGCTGCTGAAGGTGTCCTCACCGCGAACCAGAATCTCGGTGTATTGGGAAGCACAGACGATAAAATTATCGCTGTTGGTTTCGATGCCGGTTCGATTATTAAAGCAGCCGTTAAAGACGGCACTATGTATGGTGCTGTTACACAGTCTCCTCTGAAAATGGGACAGGTTACCATAGATCTGCTTATTTCGGCGGCTAAGGGCGAGCCTGTATCCGATGTCGACACGGGAGGAGCTTGGTATAATAAGGACAATATGGACGATCCGAGTATTGCTCCAAACCTTTACGACTAATGATTTAAAGAGCGAAAGAGCCGGAATAGTCAACCTGTTTCGGCTCTTCAGCTATTGTGAATTAAGTCATTTTACAGGAGTAGGATATATCATGCTTAAAGGCATAAAAAAGAAAGGAATAAAGGCCAAAAATACCGGATCGAAAACATTTATCAAAGCTTTAAAAAGAAATGACAAAGCATTCGCCAGTAAATTTGGGAAATTGCTATTCAATAGCATTGCGAAAAAAATGGCGTTTGTTTTTTCTATTTCTATTATAACTCTTGGTTTTTTAATTGTATTTATCCTGCAAAAATCCATTCATTTCAGCAATGAATACAATAGACTGGTCGATAACGTTTTTTACATTAATGAAGTCAGGGTCAATATTATTTATCAGCCGAATAAGATCCTGAATTCTTGTTTAGTGGGGGATGACATCGAAACAGGCTCGCACCTGAAAAATGCGAAAGAGTTCTTAACTTTTCTTGATGAACTGAAAGCCGAAATAGAAAAAGATCAGAAGTATTACGGAAACCTGGGAGCGATAAGCTCTGTCAGGACTCCGACCGAGACATATATGGCTTATATGCAGGAGATATACGACAGAAGCGTTGACGGCAAATTTCCGCCTGTTGATCCTGAAATCCAGAAAATAGTCAGGGATATGGGCGTTGAAGGCGGGAAAATATCAAACGGCCTTTCCGGTCTTCTTACGCTGGAATTGGAAAGAAGCAGGGATCTGAAGCAGGAAGTCGAGAAAAATTTCAATATGATGATAATAATATGTGCGGTAATGTTCGTATTTGCCATTACTGTCAGTATAATTCTGTTTATATTGTTTATAAGGCGTATAACTACTTCCTTCAGAGAATTGAAAACCGAGCTGTTATATGTGTCCGAGGGCGATTTATCGCGTGAACAGGTAAATATAAGGTCAAATGATGAAGTTGAAGAACTCGCATATAATTTTAATACTATGAGTGATAACCTGAGAAAAGTAATTGCAAATGTAAAAAAAGCAGCCATAGAAATAAAGGATGTGGTTGCGGTTGTAACAAAAAGCACTTACGAGAATGAAAAGGGAAGCGAAAATATTTCGCAAGCGATTGAAAATATGACTCACAGCATAGATGGCCAGAGGGCTGAAACAAATAATGCAATATCTATAATGAAAGAAATAAAGAATATTTCGCAGGATGTTAATATAAAAGTAAACGATATATCATTAAGCGCGGCTAATGCATTGGAAAAGACCAAAATCGGAAATGTCAAGCTTTCCGAATATATAGTTCATCTGAAAGATGTCAATGTAACCATGGAAGAAGCCGTTAAAGTTTTAGAGGTGCTTGTTACGCAGGCACGTGAAATGAATAATATCCTGGACCTAATCAGAGGCATTTCGGAACAAACAAATCTGCTGTCACTGAATGCTTCCATTGAAGCGGCGCGTGCTGGCAGTGCCGGAAGAGGGTTTTCGGTGGTTGCTGATGAAATCCGTAAACTATCCGATTCTTCAAAGGAGCTTGTCGATCAGATTGCAAATATAATTGAGGCCATACAACTATCAATGAATAATATGACGCAGAAACTGGCGAACAGCCGCGGAGAACTGGAAAAGAGCAATGATATGGCAAACGTCGTAATGGGCAGCTTTAATGATATAAGAGACGCTAATGAAGTTGAATGTGCTATGGTTATGGAAATAAAGAGGATGATGGAGGAGCTTTTAGCGGGTGTTGCGAATATTGCCGAGAGCATGGAAAGAATTGAGAACGCTACAAATGAGAATACACTAGCATCACAGGATATTTCAGCGACCGTTGAGGAAGAAACGGCAAATTTGCAGGAAGTATCAGGCAGAATGGAGCTATTGGAGGCATTAACGAAGAACCTCGAGGAATTGGTAATGAAATTCAAATTATAACCGCTGTTTTTTACAATACAACGCTCCATTCAAAAATACGGTGAAGCAATAAGAACATTATCATATTCTGAAGTTTTTTTAAATCCGGTATTCCCATTTAAGAATACCCGTACCATAATTACCGGCTGTTTTCATAAAAAATCATGTCAGGCCCCTTACATTCATGATTTCCTGAAAATTATATTATTTTATATACGCACGAAAGGCATAAAAGGCTTCTTTCCTGCGTCTTTTTTTAGCACAGGTTTATGCGGTGTCTTAAGGTTTTATCATATTCCCATATAATACAACCGATTGACATACGTAATAGACAAAAGTTGACCTATTTTTCAGACCGCATACATTTGTAAAATCATTCACGGGAAGGCTGAAAACCCGTGAATTTCAGGTTTGTGCCGTATTGGCACTGTATTCAAATTTTGCTATGAAAAAGAACAATTACCAAAACACTTGACATAGATTCAGTGCCAACATATAATATACATGTGAAGCGCTTTACATATCATTGCTGAAAGAAAGCAAAGATTCCGTGTTTGAAAAAATGTTAAAGGAGTATTCAGCAGAATACAAGGAAAAATTGACCTATGAAGAGGTTGAGGCTATAAGAAAATATCAGAGTACATGGTTTATAGATATAAATAACTTTTTAAGGGGTAGGCTTGAGAGTGTAAGCAAAAATACAAAAACATATATAAAGAACCTGCAAAAAGCAATAGAAAAAGTAAAGATAAAAGAAAACTTATTGGTTGCAAGGGGAACAACAGTGTCTGCTATAGGAGGGGACTGGGATGCTGTACGAATAAATAACGTAATTACAGACGAAGGGTTCATGTCTACAAGCTTAAGAGAAAAAACGGCCATAGACTTTGTCAACAGAAAAGGAGAA
>LSQX01137609.1_pt2 | contig 17277 bp, 14 predicted proteins | sample 654561 | NCBI WGS metagenome assembly LSQX01 (sample SAMN04489861, study PRJNA283612) | anaerobic digester metagenome | isolation source: 4 biogas reactors fed with cattle manure at either 37C or 55C with and... | place: Denmark: Kongens Lyngby | collected 2014
GAAGTCGATTCTTTGATGTGCTTAGCGGTCATCTTAATTTCCTTCTTAAAGCAGCTAACTGTCCTTTGCTGCTACAAATCAAGACTCTCATTGTGTATGAATCCGTTAAGTTTAAGTATATCACGTCTTGCTGACGACATATGAAAGCGGGCCCGGCTTGCTTGAACCCGGGCCCGCTACTTGCTATGTAATTGTTTTACCAGCGTGAGAAGAAACGGCAGCCACCGTACTGAACCACAAAACGCTGTGATTCGTGCCAGGACGAATAAATCAGATGTGCGGCATAGAAGTAGTAGACTGTGTGCTGGACAGCACTCCCGCCTTCATCAAAGACAAAAGCAACTGCCCTCTTGGTAGCGTCAGTCACACTACTGTGAATTCTGGCTGTGTAGCCCCATTGACGGGCTATCTGGCCGGTATTATATATTCCTGTCAGAATCATGGTGTCACGGATGGCCTGAGCCACCAGAACGGCACCTGTGTAATCGTTCCCGAATTCTCCCATGATCAAACCCTCCAGAACAGCACGGTCCTCCACTTGAACCGGCCTGCCCACATAGCTGGGATCAGGATTGGATATGGCGAGCAGAAATGTATCTTTAGCAGCCTCAGTAGTTGTCGGACCTGCAGTAGTCGGTCCTGTAGTAGTCGGCGTTGCAGTAGTCGGCCCTGCAGTTGTTGGCGCTATTGTAGTTAGCCCTGCAGTAGTCGGTACAGTTGCAGCAGTGGTCTCAGCCTTATTTGCCGGAGCTCTTGTTTGTGTCACAGACTCCGCTTCTAAGGCATTTGTGTCTAAGTCGTCTTCGTTGTTATCTGGGTTAGAGTGTAGAAAAACTTGAGTTAAGTTGTCTGATTGATCTTCTGTATCTATATATAGCTGGTCTATTCCTCTGCCTAGGTTATTGTCTTCCAAATCCAATAAGCCCTCAGGCAAGTCTAATAAAGCGGACTCTGCTGCAGATGGTGCCCTGGATTCATTTTGTTCCATTCCTCTGCTGTCTTTGACTGGCTTTTTATCCGCACCAAAGACTGCAAATGCCGGAATAACTAATGCTATAACCGCCAGCAGGATAGCCAGTATCAAGCTAGAAGATTTTTTAAAAATATGTTTGGTCATGTTCCATCCTTTCTAGGACAGAGCTTTTTTGAAGCTCTGAATTATTCCTTAAAAAAAGAAATAGGATCTATGCGATCCCATGCCAGTTTTTTGTTATGCCAAACGTGTTGTATTTTATCCATGGCAAATTTATTAAACTAGAGTTGAAAGCACAAAGAAAAGACCATAATTCTGTAAATAAATGGTTAAAAAGAAGAGGAAAAAGAGAAAAATATGCAATTATTACAGGAGTATTACATGAGAATTACGTAATGAAGCGGAGAAACCCACAATAATTGGGTATTTGAATCTATCTTGACTTTCAGATGAAAGGAGGCCGCAGTCAGCGGCCTCCTGAAATATCTTTACTGCTTATTCCTTTTTGCCGAACTCTTTCTTGGGCTTTGAATAAGCTGTTTCAGTCATGGGAAGGGTGTTGCGCAGGACCCCATCCAGTGCGTAATAAGCATTCTGTATCGCAGGTGCTGTTGGAATCGAAGTGATTTCACCAATTCCCTTAGCACCATAGGCAACATTAAGCAGGTCTTTCTTCTCAACATAAATAGCATGGATTTTGGGGATGTCCGTTGAACGCAGCAGTCCCAGGGTACCGAATTTTGATTTCACATAACCGTTTTCGGTCTTGAAGTCCTCGGTCAGAGCGAAGCCCATGCCCATCAGGGCGCCGCCTTCAATCTGCCCTTGAATCGAGAGCGGGTTAACAACTTTGCCCGAATCATGCGCCGCATAGATATCGCTAATTTTACCTTCTTCATCCAATATAACCAGATGAGTAGCATAGGCATAAGCAATATGAGACTTGGGATTAGGCTTGTCCGCACCCAATATATCTGTCGGTTCAAAATACTCTGCTGCAAATTCCCGGCCTTCCAGCTGACTCAGGTCGCCGGCAACATCATTCATAGCCTCTACGAACTGTGTGGTTGCCAGACGGACGGCTTCACCGGATACCAGGGTCTGGCGGGAACCAGAGCTCATGCCGGAGTCAGGTGAGTTTTCAGTATTGGAGGCGTGCACATGAATGTCTTTCCGGCCTAGACCGCTGAGCTCAGCTACCATTTGTGCAAATACCGTGGTGCTGCCTTGCCCGAGATCCGATGCTCCGCAAAAGACTTCAACTTTGCCGTCATGAACTTCCAGGCGGGCCCGGCCTTTATCCGGCAGACCTACTCCTACACCGGTATTCTTCATGGCACAGGCCAGACCGGCACGTCCCCGGTTAGCTTCGTAAATATCTTTAACTGCTTCCAAGGTTTCTTTTAAGGCTGTAGACTGGTCTGCAATCTGTCCATTCGGCAGTACTTTGCCCGGTTCGATCGCGTTGCGATAACGGATTTCCCAGGGGGAAATGCCGACCTTTTCCGCCAGTATATCCAGCATGGATTCGAGGGCGAACTCTGTCTGGCAGACTCCAAATCCACGGTAAGCCCCGGAAGGTACATTGTTTGTATAGACACCGTAGCCACGGATATCTGTATTCTGATAGGTATAGGGGCCTACTGAGTGGGTGCAGGCACGTTCCAGCACCGGACCACACAAGGAAGCATAGGCGCCGGTGTCAAAATAAATATCCGCATCCAGGCCGGTAAGCATTCCTTGCTCATCACAGGCTAGGGTGAAAGTTGCTTCCATCGGGTGACGTTTGGGATGGAAGGCTAAAGATTCATCACGTGACAATTTAACTTTGACAGCTTTGTTCAGCTTAACAGCACATAAGGCTGCCAGATGTTGTACCGAGACATCTTCCTTGCCGCCAAAAGCACCGCCGACATAGAGATTTTCTACGACGATGCGCTCTGGTTTCCAGCCCAGCATGATAGAGATTTCTTCCTGAACAGCGTGAGTCCCCTGATCTGAAGACAGGACCTTGACTCCATCTTTGTAGGGGAAGGCTACCGAACATTCGGGTTCCAGAAAGGCATGTTCAGTAAATGGTGTGCTGAAACTTTCAGTGAGAACGTAAGCTGAGTTTTCAAAAGCAGTCTTGACGTCACCGCGTGTGATGTGACGCTGCTGGCACATATTCCCGCCCGGATGGATGCTTTCAGCATCTTCAGCCAGAGCAGCTTCGATTGAGCAGTATGCTTTTAACTCCTCATAATCTATCTTGACCAGTGCCTTTGCCTCTTCGAGTACAGCTTCATTTTCAGCTACTACCAGGGCGATGGCATCTCCCACAAAACGGGTAATGTCACCTTTAGCTATCATCACATCCCAGTCCTGCATAATATGGCCGACCTTGTTGTTGGGGACATCATCAGCGGTATAGACAGCAACAACACCCGGCAGTTCCAGGGCTGCGGAGAAATCAATATCCAGTACACGTGCTCTGGGATAGGCAGAACGCACCGCAGAAGCATGCAGCATGCCTTCCATTTCTACATCGTCCGTGTAAAGACCGGTCCCGGTAACCTTTTCGCGCACATCATTACGGAAAGCAGGGATGCCGACTCCGTAATCAGCGCCTTCTTCACGTCTGCTGTCAATTTTTTCTTCACCACGCAGGATAGCAGCTGTCAGCAGAACACCTTCGATGATTTTCTTGTAGCCGGTGCAACGGCAGATATTGGTGCGCAAAGCTTTCTTGATATCTTCTTCACTCGGATCGGGATTCTTGTCAAGCAGAGCCTTCGAGCTCATTATCATGCCGGGGGTGCAAAAACCACACTGTACGGCTCCTGTGACACCGAAGGCGTAGACATAAGCTTCACGCTCTGTATCACTCAGGCCCTCAGTAGTAATGATGGTTTTGCCCTCCATCTTTGAGGTTTTACTGGTACAGGACTTAAGTGCCCGGCCATCAATGATAACGGTACAAGTTCCGCAGGTTCCCTGACTGCAACCATCTTTGACAGACTTAAGTTTCAGATCTTCGCGCAGAAAGGTCAATAAAGTTTTGTCTTCACAAGTACTGACTTCCTTGCCGTTGACTGTAAAAGTGTATTTTTCATCCATGGCTGTTATGTCCTCCTTGGTTCAGGTAAAAGATGAATAATATATTGAGAATTAAGCACAAAATAATCAAATATTGTGAGCCAAAATCTATACTTATTCATATGATACTACAGAAATACTGTCAAGGTATAAGCTAAAAACAGTTGCTGCTAACGGATTATAGGCCCCTTATTTGGGCAGTTTATCCTAATAATTTACGCGAAAAAACTTAGCAAAAAACATCTCTGTGTCCAGAACTTTACTGTGATAAATTGATTAAATTCTCCGATTCGGAGGATAATATAAAAATTCTTGATCTTTTATTCATGAGCTCAGCATAATCTCGTTATGGGTAAAGTGAGCTTAGATCCTCAAAGTGCTTTAGCACAAAGACTACGGTATTTGCGTTCTGCTAAAAAGCTGAAGCAAGTTGATGTAGCAACTGCTGTAAATATAAGCTCGCGTACCTATTCCAATTATGAACGTGCCTATAGAATGCCTGACCTGAGGATCCTGACCTCTCTGGCTGATTTTTTCAATGTTTCTACGGATTATCTTCTGGGCCGAACAACTCTGCGTTATCGCTACCCCAAAGACAAAAAGGCATTAACAAATTTTATAAATGGGAACGAAGCAGTATTAAGAGTCGCTGACTCTCAACTGGATAATAAAGCTTTATATGATAGAAATTTATTTGAAGATGATCAGGAAGAAACGGCGGACAATTAAAGGCTGCCGGGTTCGTGGACCAGCTTTGCTTTCATGGCATGGATAGACTCATTACTGCGTTTCTTTGCTACACGCATGGCCCGCACATTAATCGCCAGCACATTAATTGAACTGTAAAACTCAACGCCTTCACTCACTGCTGCCTGTACTTCAGCCAATATATCCTGAGTCGATGAACCATAGAAGATGGAAAGATCCATACTGATGATGATACCGTAGGATTCTTTACGGATCTTAGTATCAACTACCTGCTCTACGCCCGTAATGCGCAGTGCCAGCAGGCTGATCAACGCCCTCATGGCTTCATCTGAAATAGAGAAGTTTCCCAGGGTAGAGAAGGTAGGACGGACAACTGTACGCTCCTGATCACTGCCGGTGGAACTATATGTCTGACTGCGGTCAAAGCGCTGGAACAGTTTCTGCAAGGGTTCGGTGAAATAGCCGGAAAAATCGTGCTTAATCTCCATGCTGGGGACAGGAATAGTATGTTTGCCTTCAGAGAGCCGGGTCTGCCGCGCCTGATTTCGCTCTTCCTCTGTAGTGACGTCTTCAATCCTTAATTTGATTGCCGGCTGATTAAGCCAAAGGCTATTGCATATTTTTTCCAGCATGGCGTCTGAGGTGCCGATGATCATCAGAGCCGGAGGCATGTGCTCACTCAGGGCCCGCCTCATATTTTCCGACCGACTCGGATCATCAAAAATAGCCCGGCGCACTGACTCGATTTTAGTTTCAGCCCGCTTAGCTGAAGTACCTGCAACTATAGTGCTGCCATGGATCAACAGGCCATCGTCAATGATATATTCAATTCTGTATTCTCTGGCAATACGAATAGCAGCGGTGCTTTTACCACTGCCGCTTTGTCCGACAAATGAAATAACAGCGATATTTTCCAGCTGTTGACGTATTTCAGCCTGAGACCGCTCCTCGTAAGCGCGTTCCCGTTCTGTAATCTGAGTTAATACTGCATCGGCAATGCGGCCAAAGGGATTGAAATAAGGAAGCTGCCCTGACAAAGGCTCAGCTTCCTTTCCTGGCTCAGCGTCTTTTTCTAAATTTCTGACAGCGTCAGCCGCCAGCTCTTCTTCACAGGCAACTCCCTGCCAGCGCGAAACAGCCTCTTCGTCTTTACTGCTTTTTTTTCTGCGTCTTAACCACTTAAACATTTACTTTACCGACAGCTGAATCTCTTAGCGGTCAGGACTCGTCCTCTTCATCCTGATCCCAGTTGTGGTAAATATCCTGAACGTCATCGTTGTCTTCCAGCTTGTCGATCAGATTCTGCAACTGTTCAGCCTGGGCAGGATCACTGATCTTATTCCAGGTCAGGGGCACCGGTCCCAGATTCTGTTCCAGAATTGTGTACGCTTCTGAAATTGCCTTAGTGACAGCTTCGTAATCTTCCGGTGCTGTCAGAATATCTACAATGTGCTCATCGTCCAGATCAATATCTTCTGCTCCGGCTTCCAGCGCCAGCATGATAAGTTCGTCTTCGTCATCAATCTGATCACGTTCTACAATAATGCTGCCTTTCCTTTCGAAAAGAAAAGAGGCGCTGCCGTCAGTCCCCAGATTTCCGCCATATTTATCAAATATATGCCTGACTTCGCCTGCGGTGCGGTTACGGTTTTCCGATAGTGCCCGCACTATGACCGCAATGCCGCCGGGTCCATAGCCTTCGTATTGGATGTCCATGAGTTGCCCGCCATCTGCATCTCCGGAAGCCTTGTCGATCGAGCGCTGAATATTGTCATTGGGCATATTTGAACTTTTGGCCCGGGTGATAATATCCCGCAAACGCGAATTCTGCTCAGGGTCAGGACCTCCTTCCCGGACAGCGATTTGAATTTCCTTGCCAAATTTGGAGAATATTTTTCCGCGTTTATTGTCTGCTGCTGCTTTGCGGTTTTTAATGTTGTTCCATTTTGAGTGACCAGCCATTTAGCCTCCCACCTCTCTTAAGATATATTAATTATATTATTACTATTTATATTGTCTCATATGAGCATAGACTATGGGACAGGCAGGAAGCGTTCTCCCTGCGGAATCAGCTGACCGCTTCCGGCTGTAATATCCTGAACCAGGACTTGAAGTTCACTGATCATCTCAGCGCTTGCACCCACTAGCAATTTAACTTTCGAAGTGAATTGCGCATCATCCTGATAAAAAGCTGCAGCCTCCAAACGAGCTGTTAATTTGTCAAAAACACTGTACTCCACTTCCAGAGAAAATAAATGATAACGCATGTATTTCTTAAAACCGGCCTCAGCCAGGGCGCCTGCTGCTGCCTGCGAATAGGCACGCGCCAGACCGCCTGTGCCCAAAAGTATGCCACCAAAGTAGCGCACGACGCAGATTGCACCCCGGTCGATTCCGGCACCCTCCAGTACATCCAGCACCGGACGCCCTCCAGTGCCTTGCGGTTCGCCATCATCAGAATACTTCTGAATCAGATAAGGACTGTTGCTTTTCCAGGCATAGACATAATGGCGGGCTGCAGGGTAGTCTTCCTTCATTCGCTCCAGAAAACTAATCGCATCAGCTTCAGTAACAATCGGAGCACAAATACCAATAAAGCGAGACCGCTTTATTGTGTATTCACAGCTAGCCTCTGAGGCAATGGAAATATAGCTTTCTTCCTGCATTGGCATGTGCTCCGCAGTTGCCGCCTGAGCGGCAAATTACTAAAGTGGGCGGATAATTTCAATACCGCCCATGTAGGGACGCAGTATCTCCGGTACGATAATGCTTCCATCTGCCTGCTGATTTTGCTCAGCAATAGCCGGTAGAACCCGCGAAGTCGCCAGGCCGGAACCATTAAGTGTATGGCAGAATTCAACTTTACCATCTTCATCACGGCGGAAGCGAATATTGCCGCGTCTGGCCTGATAATCGCCCGCATTAGAAACTGAGCTGACTTCTTTGTAGCCACCCATGCTTGGTATCCAGATCTCAATATCATAGGTCTTCTTCATGGCAGCTCCGACATCTCCGGCAGCCAACTTGACCAGCTGGTAATGCAGACCCAGGCCTTCAACCAAAGCACAGGCTTTTTTCACCAGCTCATCCAGGGCATCCTCAGACTCTTCAGGCTTTGCAAACTGGAACATTTCCACTTTGTTAAACTGATGGCCCCTGATCATTCCGCGTTCATTAGCGCCGTGAGATCCTGCCTCCCGGCGGAAACAGGCGGTGTAGGCAAAGAGTTTGTGCGGAAGTTCATCCTCAGCCATAATTTCATCCCGGTGATAATTGACCAGAGCTGTTTCAGCAGTAGGCAGGAGGAAACGGAAGCTATCGTCGTTGCTGTGGATTTCGAAAATATCACCTAAAAACTTAGGGAACTGCCCGGCAGCGAAGCCGGCCTCATAATTCAGCAAATAGGGTGGCATGATCATTTCATAGCCATCTGCCAGATGAGCATCAATAAAATAGTTGATCAGGGCCCATTCCAGACGAGCGCCAAGACCGGTGTAAAGCCAGTAACCACTTCCGGACAATCTCGCTCCACGCTCATAGTCAATCATGCCAGCGGTGGTCAAAAGATCTACATGGTGTTTGGGTTCAAAATCGAATTTTCGTTCTTCACCGAAAGTGTGAACGACCTGATTGGCTTCCTTGCCACCGGCAACAACATCGTCAGCCGGCATGTTTGGCAGCCCCTGCAGATATTCATCCTGTTCCTGCTGCATGGCAACTATGGATTCGTCATTGGAATGAATAGCGTCACTAAGCGCTTTCAGCTCTTCCAACAAAACAGTAGTGTCCTGACCGGCTTTTTTCAGCTTAGGGATTTCAGCAGATTTCTTATTGCGCTCGGCTTTGAGATTTTCAGTAGTGTGCATTAAAGCACGCCGGCTTGCATCTTTTTCCAGGAATTCTGAAAAATCAACGCTCAGCCCTCTCTTGGCCAGTTTTGCTGCTGCTTCTTCGGGATTGTTGCGGATATATACGATATCTAACATATGACTCCTCCATATATTTTAATGTCTGATGTGTAGCTAATTCTATCATATACCGAAAAAACCTAATGGCAGGACAGCCGGGGTGAAAATACTCCTTTGTTTCAGATGACACAAAAGATCATTTTGTTGGGAGTTTTTGCCTTCAGCTATTAGAATGCAAGCTAATATGCTCTGTAATAACTATTTATATAGAAAAGGAATATATATATGCCCGTAATAGATATGCCAACTAATGTGCCTGTTTTTACTGTTTTCATCCAGGGACTGGTCAGTTTCTTTTCACCCTGCATTTTGCCTCTGCTGCCTGTGTACATGGGTTATCTGGCAGGGGGCACTTATACCGTTAAAGAAGATGGGACTCTGGAATATCCACGTAAAAAGGTAATGTTGAACACCTTATTCTTTGTTTTAGGAATCAGCTTTGCATTTTTTCTACTGGGATTGCTCATGGCAGGTGTGGGGACTTTCTTCAACAAATACAGCCATATCTTCACGCTCGTTGGCGGCATCATAATACTTTTATTCGGGCTCTACCAGCTGGATTTTTTCGGTCCGTCAAAAACCTTGTCCAGAGAACGGCGTTTGCCGATCGCTTTAGAAAAACTGAGCATGAATCCTCTGACCGCTCTCATCATGGGTTTCACTTTTAGCTTCGCCTGGACCCCTTGTGTCGGACCCACTCTCACCAGTGTTTTGATTATGGCCGCCGGAGCATCAACCCGTGGCCTGAGTGTGCTTCTGCTGGCCATCTACTCATTGGGCTTTGTGATTCCCTTTCTCTTGCTGGGTTTATTTACAACGCAGATTCTTGGCTTTTTGAAAAAACGACCCAAAATAATGAAATACGCCGTGATCATTGGTGGCCTGCTGATGGTCGGCATTGGCGTCTACATGATATTGCAAATACTTCCTCTAGGCACCTGAGGAGCTTAGAACATGCAGGTGCATGAAGGAAAACTCAGAATTTAGAAAGATCAGATAAAAATGAAAATTGCAAAAAACAAATCAATTAAAATAATAACTTTGCTGATGGCTCTTTTGCTTCTGCTGTCAGCTTGCGCTGATACAGACAACAAGCAGGATGCAAGCGAAAGTGTGGCTGACACAACAAGCACAACCACTTCTGAAAGCAGTGCAAGCACAGCAACCACAGAAGAAGCTGAGAAAAAAGAGATTTTTGCTCCCGATTTCACGCTTCTGGATCAAAACGGAGTTGAACATAGCCTCTCAGATTATCTTGGCAAAAAGATTATCATTAATTTTTGGGCCAGCTGGTGTGGACCCTGTAAAGCCGAGCTGCCGCTTTTGCAGGAATATTATCTTGAACAGGGCTCTAATGAGGGGGAGCTGATTATGATCGGAGTGGCAAACCCTTCAGACGATGTACTGAGTAAGGAAAAAGATCTGGAAGGCCTCAAGAAATTTATTGAGGATAATGGACTCGAATATCCTACTCTGATGGATCATAGTGGAGCTGTCTTCGGCAGTTATGCGGTTAGCGCTTTGCCAACCACATTTTTCATCGATACAGATGGTTCCTTAGTCGGGTATTATCCCGGCTCACTATCCCGTGAAATTATTGATTACGCAATGGGACAATTTAAATAAAATGTGAATAGCTATCCTCTACTCCAGCTGGAAAGTCCTAAATAGCAGCCGGCGATTACAAGAATAAACAGAGGGCCTTTGATGTACCACAACACATGCAATTGCTTCTGGCTCCATAGTTCCTACACATGAAATTACAACCAAAAACCAAGGGTGAACTTATTATTGAAAACGAATAATAAGCCCTTGCGCAAGGCATGTTTTATTGACATGTTTGGGGGTACTTGTTATGATTTTCTAAAGTATCCTTAAGTATTGATTCCTGAATGATTACATTAACTTAATAAGGATGCTAAATGGAGGTAAAAAATGAAAAAGATATTAGCACTTGTCATGGCCATGGTCATGCTCTTAGGCACGCTTGCCGTTGTAGGCTGTGACAAAAAAGAGGAAGAACCCAGTCAGCCTGTAACAAATGCCCCAACTGAACCCGGTGGACAAGAAGGCCCGGGCGGTAAAGAAGCAGCTGATATGAAGGTTGTTGCGCTGTTATCCGGTGTTATCACTGATAACGGTTGGAACCAGATAGCATACGATTCAGTCAAGAATCTCCACGATAAATATGGAATCGAGCTGGAATATATTGAAAATATTGCAGTTTCAGATATGGCTGAGTACATCCGCACCTATGCTGAAGAAAACTATGACATGGTTATCATCCATGGTTCACAGTTTAAGGCTTCAGCAGAAGAACTGGCGGTTCAGTATCCTGACACCAAATTCTGTATTTCTTACGGTTTCCGTGTTGATGAGAACACTGCAGATCAGGTTGTCGATATCTCCAACCTTGCCTACGTCGGACCTGTAAACATGGGTGTTCTGATCGGCGCCATTATGGGTATTCTGACTGATAACAACAAAGTTGTTTTCCTGGGTGGGCAGGATATTCCTGCTATAACTGATATTGTTTCAGGTATAGAAGAAGGCGTTCATCTGACTAACGAAGGTTGTCAGGTTACTACTGACTACCTCGGCACATTGACTGACGCAGATCTGGCAAAAGAGCGCGCCCTCGCCTTTATTAATGATGGCTACGATGTTGTATCTGCCAGCGCCAACAGTGCCCAGCTAGGCTGCCTGTATGCAGCAGAAGAAAAGGGTGTTTACGCACTTGGCTTTAATGGCGATCAATACAGCATTGCCCCTGAGGCAGTCGTCCTTTCCGTTATGCGCAACTATCCGGCTATTTATGAAGATGTCTTTAACTCAATCCTTGATGGCAAATGGCAGAGTGGCATGGTCGTGTACACACTGAAAGACAACGGGACTATTGTGTCTGACTGGCATGGCTGGGACGAAAAACTTCCTCAGGAAAAAGTTGACAGAATCAAAGAGGTCATTGAGCAACTCTATGAAGGAAAGCTTGGCGACTACTAGTTCTTTGGTATAAAATTCTAAGTAACAGAGCAAGGGGGGTATTTCGCTACTGAAGTTATAAATACCCCCCTAAACTTTAATAACTCCCTCTTGTTCTGGATGGCAGGCTCACTTCTTCATTGAGTCTGCCTGATGACTATTTCACAAGAGACATCGTTACATAAGAGGACGTCTATGATAGGTATCAAAAAACGAGGTAAAAAGAACAATACTCAGGGAAAATCCGGTGCCCAGCAAGTGCTCGTTTCTTTCTTTGCGACTGTAGTTGCATTATTGCTGGGCATGTTACTTATATCAGCACTAGGCTTTGACCCGGTCAAGGCTTTCTCCTCAATGCTTATAGGTTCTTTTGGCAGTCTGAATGCCTTCGCGGAGACGCTGGTTAAAATGACCCCCCTGATTTATACAGGTATGAGTTTTGCTTTGGCCAGCCGCTGTGGTTTAACTAACTTGGGCATGGAAGGGCAGCTTTATATGGGTGCTCTGGCCGGTACAGCTGCAGGTATTTATTTAACAGGATTGCCGGCTGCTATTCACATACCGCTGACCATGCTGGCCGGTTTCCTGGGCGGAGGTTTATGGGGATTGATTGCCGGTTCTCTTAAAGTACGCTTCGGAGCTAGTGAGATTATCACGACCGTTATGCTGAATACTATCGCTATAAACTTTATTGACTACATGGTTAACGGTCCGATGATTGAACCACCGGGTATCAACTGCCAAACCCCGCCCGTCCAGGATTCAGCGATTCTCGGTAACTTAATTCCTGGAACGCGTGCACATATGGGATTTATCATTGCTCTGGTCTTTGTCCTGCTTTTCTGGTTATACCTCTGGCGCAGTAAGCCCGGTTACGAGGTAAGAGTGTCCGGCCTGAATATGGAAGCAGCCCGGTACTCAGGCATAAACACAAATAAGAACATTCTGCTGGTTATGTTCCTTGCCGGTGGTCTGGCCGGTCTTGCCGGTTGGAATGAGATTGTAGCAGTACAGATCCGCATGATACCATCTGTTTCGCCCGGATATGGCTTTGATGGCATTGCAGTTTCCCTGGTTGGTAACAATGCCCCCCTCGGCATTATCATCGGGGCTTTCCTCTTTGGAGCTTTCCGTGCCGGCGGCAACCGCATGCAGATTATGGCAAAGGTACCGAATGCCATTGTTTCCGTTATTCAGGCGCTTGTCATAATTACTATTGTTGCCAGCCAAATGGTATTGGAAAAATGGAATGACCGGAAGCTGCAACAAGAAAGCGGATCTAAGGAAGAGGTGTGATCATATGGGCGTGTTAAATTCTATTTCTTCATATATAGCAACCGATATTCGTATGGCAGCGCCGATTCTTCTTGCAGGGCTTGGGCTTCTTCTTGTTAATTGGAGTGGCCTCCTGTACATAGGAGCAGAAGGTACCATGCTCATATCTGCATTTGCAGCAGTTGCAGGTTCCTTCTATCTGGGGAGCGTGTGGGCAGGACTTTTGTTCGGTATGATTGCAGGTGCTTTATTCGGACTTATCTTTGCCTTCCTTACGGTGACATTGCGTGCCAATCAGACTGTGGTAGGTGTCGCACTCAATGTCCTTGGGGCTAGCTTGTCGGCAACCTTAAACCGTGTAATTTTCGGTGTTGAAACGACGATTGCCAAAATTGATACATTTGAGACTATGGCCATCCCGGGATTATCAAAGATACCTGTAATAGGGCCGGCATTCTTCAATCATATGCCTATTGTTTATCTTGCTTTCCTGATGGTGCCCCTGATCAGTTTTTTCCTTTTCAGGACACAGCAGGGCTTAAACCTGCGCTCAGTCGGCGAAAACCCCCGTGTATCCGATACACTTGGTATCAACGTCTACCGGACCCGATATACAGCATCAATCCTCGGCAATATGATCATAGGTATTGGTGGAGCCTTCCTCTCGACCGGCCTGTTGAACTTCTTTACTGAAGATATGGTGTCCGGGCGTGGCTATATCGCTTTGGCTGCTGTTATTTTCGGCAAATATAAGCCTGCCGGTGTAATGCTGGCTGCTATGATCTTTATGGCCGGTAACGTGGTTAGCAACATCTTACAGGTCTCCGGTGCTGCCATCCCTTATACCTTCTTGACGATGATTCCCTATGTATTGACAATTGTTGCCCTAGTGGTTTTTGCCAGTCGTGCAGTTGCACCTAATGCTCTGGGCAAACCATACAAACGTGGTTAGAGGGAGGAGCTTATGTCAAAAATACTTGAAATGATTAATATTACAAAGTGCTTTCCCGGTGTTATGGCAAACGATAATGTCACTCTTGCTGTCGAGGCAGGTGAGGTTCATTCTCTTCTTGGCGAGAACGGAGCAGGTAAGAGCACTCTTATGAATGTGCTTTGTGGCTTATACAGACCCACATTCGGCAGCATAAGACTGGATGGTGAAGAGGTCAAATTCAGTTCGGCACGTGATGCTATGGCCAGAGGCATAGGCATGGTGCATCAGCATTTTATGCTCATTCCTACTATGACGGTACTTGATAATTGCCTTATTGGTGCGAAAGATGCCGGTAAGTTTGTTTTAGACCGCAAAACTACGGCTGAAAAGCTTACTGAACTGATAGAAAAATACGATATGAAAGTTGATCTCAATGCTAAAGTCGGTTCGCTTTCAGTTGGCCAGCGCCAGCGTGTAGAAATCATTAAAGTTCTGTATCGCGGCGCGCGTATCTTGATTCTGGATGAACCTACAGCTGTCCTTACACCTCAGGAAACGCTGGAACTTTTCGAGATGATCCGTTCTTTGACAGAACATAATTTTACTGTCTTGTTTATCAGCCATAAACTGAATGAGGTCAAAGAAATTTCAGACAAGGTTACAGTGCTTCGTCAGGGATGTGTCACAGGTACATACAAAACGGATGACTGCAGTGTTGAAGATCTCGCCCGCCTTATGGTGGGTCGTGAAATTGATCTCAGCGTCAAGCGCGCTGAACGTGAAAAGGGTGAAATACTCCTTGACGTCAAGAATCTGTCACTCAAAAATGCTGAAGACCAGAAACGCTTACTTGAGGATATATGCTTTGATGTGCGTGAAGGTGAAATACTCGGAGTTGCCGGCGTTGACGGCAACGGTCAGTCAGAACTTGTTGAGTGTCTAACCGGTATGCAAGTTGCAAGTAGTGGCGAAATAGTATACAAAGGGCAGAATCTGCGCAAGATGAAAACACGCGAGATCATGTCGAACGGTATTTCGCACATCCCACAAGATCGTCAAAAAACAGGACTCATCATGCCGATGACACTGGTAGAAAATTTTGCTTTGCAGGATTATTACCGCGAGGAATTTGGCAAGAGCGTTTACCTGAACTGGGCTGCTGTGACAGAGCATAGCAAGAAACTTATTAAAGACTTTTCGATCAAGACTCCGAGTGAGCTTGAACTGGCACAAAACTTAAGTGGAGGCAACCAGCAGAAAGTGATTATTGCGCGCGAGATCAGCCGCCATCCGGAATTGTTGATAGCTATGCATCCGACTCGCGGGCTCGATGTAGGCGCCATTGAATACATTCACCAGCAACTGGTAGAGCAGCGCAACAAGGGTATAGGTATTCTTCTGGTGTCCACAGAGCTTGAAGAAATCATGAAACTCAGTGATCGTATTATTGTCATGTATGAAGGAAAGATCATGGGTACAGTCAAACCGTCAGATATAACCATAGAAGAAATGGGCCTCATGATGGGCGGACAAGCTCTGGAAAGTATTCGTGCCAAAAAAGCAGTCTAAACAGCTTTAGTCAAGATGAAAAAGCCAGCTCTGATAGCTCGGAGCTGGCAAGTCTATATACTTGTTTATAGTCGGAAAACTGCAATTGAAATTTGGCTATACAAAATATGTTTCCTTGTGGTAGACTGATTCCCGTTATGGGCGAGTAGCTCAGCAGGGAGAGCACCTGCCTTACACGCAGGGGGTCGTCGGTTCGAGCCCGGCCTCGCCCACCATAATGCCCTGATACACTATGGTCAGGGCATTAGTTTTTTCTCTTGTTCCCGTAGCTCAGCAGGATAGAGCGATCGCCTCCTAAGCGATAGGAGTTAGTCCGACAAATGAATACACGCGCTCGTAGCTCAGCAGGATAGAGCAACTGCCTCCTAAGCAGTAGGTCGGGGATTCGAATTCCTCCGGGCGCACCACGTAACCTAGTGTTATCAAGGGCTTCAACGAAAAAGCACTTCCCTCAGTTTTATGAAAAGAGGGAAGTGTTTTTTCTTTTTCTGAGCTGAATTTTCATATTATTTTTGCTAAGAAATTTTTCAAATTCTGGCAGCTCAAAGAAATTTTTCAGATTTTGCTAAGAAAATTTTTGAGGTTTTTTTACGATTATTAGATATTCTTAGCATAGTTCGTCATTTTTGCTAAGAAAACCATTTGATTCTGGCAGCTCGCAGTTTTATTAAATAGAGCTAAGAAATCATTGAGATTTTTGCTATTACTAGATTTTACTAGCCGAGTTCATCATTTCTACAAACTTTTTAAACTGTGTTAGTAGCTCGGGATTGTCCATTACGGTTTGCATAAGTTCTTCATCTGCGACATTGTCTTTTTTTTGTAAAATTGCTCCTCCATAATATCGGAGATTCTCGATCTATCCTCGTCAAGAATTCGAGAATATTGGTGGGTCACCATTGTCGCATCTTTTTGTCCATTCTCACCCTGTACTGCCTTGATATCACCACCGGAAATTCTCAGCTTATATGTCGTTGCAGTAGAGCGGATGCTATGAAAAACATATTGTTCATTGCCCCTTTTGGGTTTGATACCTATTTCATTGAGCACTTTCTGAAAACGTTTATTCAAGTGTTCAGTCATAATAGGTTTGCCATTCTCTTGGCAAATCTGTAAATGATAGCCTCTAAATGCTCAGTTTTGATCAAATAAGGATGTACAAAAAAGATATGTAAGTGCTAACCTTCCTCGAGGAGGTAAGGTATGCACTACAGATTAAATTTTGATACAGAGGTCGAGATAAGCTGTCTCGAAGACTTAGCAAAACTGAAGACATTAATGGAGGCCTTAAAGATGAAGCCAAACATAAGCAAAATAGCGCGAGATCTTGACTGCGATCGCAGGACAGCTAAGCGCTATTATGAAGGAGACACGCCTACAGGCAAAAGAAATAAGCCGTCATATTTAGATCCACATTATGACAAGATACTTGAATTGCTATCTCCTGACAGTATCCAAGTATTTTATTACAAGGCTAGTTTATGGCGGTATTTAAGAAGAGAAGGTATTTTAGACTGCCCTGAGTCCACCTTGCGCCGTTACATTTCCGATCGGCCGGAGCTGCAGGCATACTTTGACCGACAAAAACCAAATCGCACATATGGACCCTCTGCTACCGTTCGCTTCGAGACGGGCCCCGGCGAGCAGGCACAGCTCGACTGGAAAGAAGACATAAAGTATGTCACTAACACTGGCGAGGAAATAGTTGTAAATGTACTAGTCCTAGTATTGGGCTATTCCAGACTAAAGCTATACGCTCTAACTAGCAGCCGCATTCAAAGCGTACTGAT
>LSQX01324503.1_pt1 | contig 17274 bp, 14 predicted proteins | sample 654561 | NCBI WGS metagenome assembly LSQX01 (sample SAMN04489861, study PRJNA283612) | anaerobic digester metagenome | isolation source: 4 biogas reactors fed with cattle manure at either 37C or 55C with and... | place: Denmark: Kongens Lyngby | collected 2014
ACATATTAATGTCTGGATTTTATTGTATATATCATGAAAAGGCCATGTTCTAACTTAAGAATCATGGCCTTTTTCGACAGTCTGAAAACCCGTAAAAATACGGGTTTTTTTATTTATTTATAAGCCCTTAATAAAATAAACGGCTTAAACTACAGGCTTTGAGCGGTTTTACTCTTCCGGCTGAGCGGCTTCTACCGGACATACGTCGGCACAGGAACCGCAGTCGGTGCAGAGATCTGGGTCAATGACGTATTTATCTTCGCCTTCGCTGATCGCTTCCACAGGACATTCGTCGGCACATACTCCGCAAGAGATGCATTCGTCGTTGATTACGTAAGCCATGCAGATTCCCTCCTTTGTCTCAAGTCAATAATTGAATTATAAAAAACCCCCTTTCCTTTGTCAATTTATTAAAGTGACCGGGTCTGTGTCAAGATTTAGTAGGGGGAACTCCTGGTCTTAGAAAAATAATATTTATCTTAAGCCGAGAAGGCAGTAATCTGGGAGATTTCCCGTAACACATATTTGACCCACATATGATCAGCATGAGGACCGAATCTGGCTGGTATTTCAGCTGCTAACCAGTTAGAATAGTCCCTTTGGCTGTCTTTATCGTTTGGCTTTACTAAACTTTCTGGTAATACCTTGATCAGTTTTTCTTGCTCAATGGGTTGATAATGAGTGGCATAGCGGCTTAACTCTTGATTGGCTTTGGCCGCCAGAAGCCTGGCCATATTATCCGTTCCAGCTGGACTCCAACGTGCACCTATTCGTTTCATGCGACGGGCTATGGTATGCCTTATCTGTCCTTCTACTGTTCCTAATCGTTCTTCTGCTGACAGCTGGGATATTCCGTCCCAGTTGTTCAGTAAATAACGGTGTAGTTGCCTTATTCTTTTACGTTGGTTTTTGTTTGTAGCAATCCTTAAGGCTTCATTTAAGACTTTTTCTAATCCTTGGTCATCAAGGTCTAATATCTTTTCACATGCCTTCTGATAGTGCTGGCTGCTAAAACTTAATGATTCTGTAAGATGCTTTCTTAAATGAAATGGATCTAGATGATAACTGGCTCCGGGGAATAATTCTAAGCCTTCTTTAACCCATGCCGCTCCATCTCCCCCAATTCTGACTTTACTCTTCCTGTTTAACCGCCATTCCTGTCCAAATTTCGCACTGGCTTCTTCCCACATGGCTATTCCTTCGCCTACTCCGGCTACGCTACATCTATTTATTAAACGCTTGGGATTTCCTTCTTTTCTCTCATAACCTACAAATAGCTTTACCTCTGCATGGCGTTTACTACTCCGCTGTTGGCGGATTAATACTCCGTCTGCTTCTATGTTTAAGATTTTGGCTTCTCTCTTGCCTTCGGGTACTACTCCATCTTCGAATACTCTCTTGGTAGTTTCTTCTGCTTCTTGTTTGGCTCTTTCTCCGGATTGTTTTACTTCGTTCCATACTGTCATGGCGCTGACCCCGGGTACCAGATATTCTAATAACCGGGCTGCCTTGCGAAAGGGCATCTCTATTCCCATCTCTAACATCATCTTGCTTAAACGGGGGCTAACTCTTTTGGATGTGGCTAAACCTAGGGTTTCGTCTAATAGTAGCCGGTTTTGACCGGTCGATATATCTTTGTAGTATCTGCGCTCTACACTGATTTCTCCGGCTGTTGTTACCAGGGTACGTTTGCGCTTGCCTATATTTATTAGTTGCTTTCTATCGCGCTCATTAGCCAGCCGTTCGTCAATTTCTTCAACTGCTATTTGAATAAGTTCTGCGGTTGCCCTTTGGGAGATACGTTGTACTCGTTCTTCTAATTCTTCAAAACTTTTAACGCTTTGAAATATCTCGTAAATACTAACCACCATTTGCAGGAACACGGTTAACAACTGTTGAATCTTATACATGAGACCTCAACTCCTTTGGACCAGGAGGGTGCTTTTTCCTAAAGCACCGCTTTTTGAGGTCTCTTTTCTATTCCTGACCTCTTTTTTCCTACTAAAACTTTACACTACCTCAATAGGCTTCGTGACTATAACGATATTAAAGGGGAGCATTAACTCTCAAGCATTTAAATCTGGCATATAGGAACTGCTTAAGGTTGAGGTGGGACTGCAAGCTCCATTTTACATTAACGTATATACTCGTAGTTCATATAGAAAGTACTTGTGTCTATGATTGTATAACCATTTTGATATAATATGAACTATCGGGAATTATTGCAGGAGGCGGCCTAAGATGCAGTGTACGATATTGGCTAATGGAGAATATGCTCCCTTGTTTAATTATCGTTCTATAGTAGACAACAGCTCCTTGCTCATCTGCGCTGATGGAGGAGCTAATTATGCTTACCAGATGGAGATAGTACCCCACTATATTGTAGGCGATTTGGATTCCATCTCTCCTAAAGCATTAGAACATTACAGGAAATTGGAGGTGCCTTTCTATAAGTATCCCAAACGCAAAGACTTTACTGATATGCAGCTGGCTTTGGCCGTTGCTGAATCGAAAGGTGCTACTCATATATACTTCATAGGCAGCTTAGGCGGTCGTTTGGATCATACCCTATCTAATCTTTATTGTTGCATAGACTTGGTGCGAAAGGGTAAGCGTATTATTCACTATCACCCGGATTATCAGGTTTATATTATTAATAACCGTTTAGAGCTCAGTGGTACGGTGGGCGATATAGTATCGGTGATGTCTTTAACTGATATTGCTCGGGGAGTGATTGAAGAGGGTTTTGAGTACCCGTTGCAAGATGTGGTCTTAGAAAAAAGCAATCCGTATGCTATTTCCAATGTTATGCAGGCCGCCACAGCTACCATACAGGTTCGCCAAGGTATGCTGGCCGTTTTTCATTATCCGCAGTCTACCTAATTAGTAACTACTTGTGATGAGCCGCATACTAAGTTCAGGAATCAAGCTTAAAGGGAGTAATAAATGTGGACTTTAGTTTCCTGCCCGGTATATTTGCCAGTCCCTGGGATATTTTGCGCAATATAATAGATATTGCCATTATCGCCTATGTTTTTTACCGTTTGTTACGCTTGATCAAGGGATCCCGTGCGGAACAGCTTCTCAAGGGTCTGGTTATCCTGCTGGTTTTTTCGGTAGCTGCCAGTTTAATGCAGCTAGAAATGGTTACCTGGCTGTTGGAAAAAGCATGGATTGTATTTGCCATTACCCTACCTATTGTTTTTCAGCCTGAACTGCGTAGACTTTTAGAACAGCTAGGTAAAGGTACCTTTTTTGCTCCTTCCTTAAACCAAGAATCCCAGCGAGATGGTTGGGAGATGTTAGCACGAGAAATAAGTGATGCCGCGGCTGTCTTATCCCGCAACCGGGTGGGAGCTTTAATAGTCTTACAGCGACACAATGATATCGAAGAATACTTGGAAAGCGGTGTGAAGCTGGATGCTCAGGTTTCATCCCGTTTGCTGATTAATATTTTTGTACCCAATACCCCTTTGCATGATGGCGCGGTGGTGATCAGTAAGGGCAGAATTGATCGAGCAGCTGCCTTCCTGCCATTAAGTACTAACCCCTTATTGGACAAAGAATTGGGAACTCGTCACCGGGCGGGCATTGGTATTAGTGAAGTGTCCGATGCCATTGTGGTTATAATATCGGAGGAAACAGGAACCATATCTACCGCTGTGGGTGGTAAATTAAACAGGTACTTGGATACGGCTGCACTCAAGGAATGGTTGACCCGTGAGATAGTATATCCAGAACGGGAATCCAGCAGCTGGTGGCGAAGGAGGTGGGATGATAATGGCAACCGAGCAGAACAAACCGAGGACCACCGGTCTTAAAATAATATCCGTAGTTCTGGCTATCCTGCTCTGGTTTTATGTTATGAATCAGGGACAGCTTTCAGCCCGGCAGAATGTCATGGATGTGGAACTGCATTATGCCTATCTTTCTGAAGGACTGGCTGTGGAAGGTCCTGCCACCGTTTCCGTTCGATTATGGGGTGTTTTTCGGGAACCTGACCAAATCGAAGCCTTCGTGGATATGACTGGCTTGGGAGAGGGAACCTATAACTTACCGGTTCATGTTAAACCGGTGAGCGGAGCTATGTTTACCCGGGTTGAACCGGACCGGATAGATGTGGTGGTACGCAAAACCCGCCAGCATGTAGTTGCCATTGACTATGAAATCGTGCAAAATCCTCCCGCCGGGAGCGAATTGCTGGATATATTTATATCCCCTGGTCAATGCCTGGTAAAAGGGGAGGATAAGGCAGTAGCCCAGGTGAGCACGGTGGTTTGTCAGGTCAATCTAAGTCAAGCTTCTGAGGTGGCGGTTTTCAATGCACCTTTAATAGCCCGGGATGTTAATGGCAATCTGGTTAAGGAAGGTATTCGCCTGGTTCCCGAACATGTACAGGTAGCAGCTGTAATCCAAGAAAATATTGAATCCAAAGCAGTCCCCCTCAAGCCCAATTTAGTGGGACAGTTGGAGGAAGGTTTTCAATTGGGAAATATTAAATTGGAACCGGACACTATAACGGTAGTGGGGAATACTATAAGAATACAGCCCCTAACCGAAATACAGACGGATCCCATAAACCTGGAGGGCCGGAAAGAATCCTTTGTGGAAAAGGTTCCTATTACCCTACCCCCGGGTCTGCAGGGATACCCTGAACAAGTGGAACTTTCGGTTGAAATAATTGGAGAAAGCGTACCAGAGCAATTGTCACCTGGTACAGACCAGGAGGAATGAAAACATTGCTGGTCGGATTAAGCAGGAGTATTAGCCGGGCGAGTGACGTACGACGAGCCGTTGCAACACACGGCGAAACTGAGGGCTGCGGAGCGGGGCGAGAAACAGGAGGTTTCGAGCAGCGAGGACTGAGTGCATGGATGCCGAATTCCGAGCGGTCCGCTTCGCACCGAAGTAAGCCAATGTGTTGCAGGCAAGGAGTCTTGGAGCGAGCCGGCTAACACTCCTGCAAAGCCGTGGTTAGCGTCGACATAGAGATCGCTACGTCGCTCCGCTCCTCGCAACATTAATAGCGACTGAAGGGAGCATCAGGAGTGCCGGAACGGCCGATGACACATTAGATAGCTTCTAGGTCTTCGCAAGAGCATTTTCACAGCGATGACATAGACAACGAGAGGAATCAACATGAGGAAGATAAGAGTTCGGGGACTCCGGCTGCCCCTGGAGCATGAAGAACAAAATATTATTGTAGAAGCCGCCCAGCGTATAGGTGTGGCGGTGGAAGACATCCATGGCTTTAGAAAGGTTAGAAAAGCCGTAGATGCCCGCCGGCGAGAGATTTTTATCACCTATACTGTTGATATTGACCTGGCTGATGATGTTCAATTAGCAGCGGGGTGTTTAGAAAGCTCTGATGTAAATATAGTGCCGCCTAAGCCAACCCCGGTGTTGAAACCAGGAGACCAGGTGCTCCCTATCGCTCCGGTTATTGTGGGATCTGGACCCGCTGGCCTTTTCTGTGGCCTGCTGTTAGCCAGGCAGGGCTACAACCCAGTAATAATTGAAAAAGGCCTAGACATGGACCGGCGCATTGCCGCGGTGGAATCTTTTTGGAGCCAGGGGATACTGGATCCTATCACTAATCCGCAGTTTGGGGAAGGGGGAGCCGGAACCTTTTCTGATGGCAAATTGACTACCCGTATAGGGGACCAGCGGGTGGATTACGTTTTAGAAACATTTGTCGAACACGGAGCACCGGAAGAGATTCGCTATCTGAAAAACCCCCATGTAGGCACAGATATAATCCGGCAAGTGGTTAAAAAAATTCGCCAGGAAATACTAGATTTAGGCGGAGAATTCTACTTTAACGCCTGCCTGACTGATGTGAGTATTAACAAAATGTCAATACAGAGCATAGTAATAAATAACCGTGTGGAGATTCCTTGTGCAGTGCTGGTATTAGCTACCGGCCACAGTGCTCGGGATGTATACCGCTTATTAAAAGAACGGGAAGTGCAGTTAATTCCCAAAGCCTTTGCGGTGGGTCTCCGGGTGGAGCATCCCCAGGAATGGATTGATAAAGTCCAGTATGGCACATATGCTGGCCATTCGCTGTTGGGAGCAGCCGATTATCACCTGACCTATCAGGATAAGGCTCTGGGTAGGTCTGTCTATACCTTCTGTATGTGTCCCGGGGGCTATGTGGTGGCAACCGCCTCTGAACCGGGGCAGGTGGTAACTAATGGCATGAGTTATTATGCTCGGGACTCAGGTGTGGGTAATAGTGCTCTGGTGGTAACCGTATTTCCTGAAGATTGGGGTAAGACTGCTTTAGGAGGCATGGAGTTCCAACAGGAGCTGGAGGAGAAGGCTTTTCGCATGGGAGGCGGGAATTATAGAGCTCCTGCTCAAAGGCTGGTGGACTTTATGGCTCACCAGTATAATGATGAAGCTGACTACACCCTGGCAACCTATAAACCAGGTATTACTCCGGCCAATCTTTGGGAGCTTCTACCCCATCCCTTAGGTCAGGTCATGGAACGGGGCGTCAAATATTGGCACCGGCGCATGGCCGGGTTCATTCATGAAAGAGCTGTACTAACCGGGATAGAGACCCGTACCTCAGCCCCGGTAAGAATTGAACGGGTAAGTCAATTACATTCAGTTAATGTAAACAATCTGTATCCTTGTGGTGAAGGAGCAGGTTATGCCGGTGGTATTGTAAGTGCAGCCGTGGATGGATTAAAGGTAGCCGAGCAGATTATGGCAACATATCAACCGCCGGAACAAAAGCCGTTGATTAATGATGAGAGTATAATTAAAGGACGGGAACTGACACGGGTTAAGTAGCGATTTGCATAATTAACCGTAGCTGGGTAAGGAGGATATACAAGTGGGAGTTCTATTTGGTACCGATGGAGTACGTGGCATTGCTAATGTGGAATTGACACCGGAAAGGGCTTTTGCCCTGGGGAGAGCCGGCAGCTATGTTTTGGCTCGCCGGGAAGCCGGGAAGCGTCCTCGCATTCTGGTAGGCAAAGACACTCGGATTTCCGGGGATATGTTAGAGGCCGCCCTGATTGCCGGTATTTGTTCTACGGGGGCGGATGTGCTGACTGTAGGAGTGATTCCCACGCCAGCCGTGGCCTATCTGACGCAAAAATATGGAGCCTCTTGCGGAATAGTTATTTCCGCTTCTCACAATCCCGTTCAGGACAATGGCATAAAGTTTTTTGGCCCGGAGGGCTATAAGCTGCCTGATGAGGTGGAGGCGGAGATCGAGGAGCTGGTTTTGGACGGTACCCAGGATTTGCCTCGCCCGTCCGGTAAGGATATTGGTCAGGTATATGTGGTTAAAGAAGCGCTGAATAATTATATTGGCTATCTAATGGACTGCTATACTATAACAGAGGACTTAAGTGGTCTTACCGTAGTGATGGACTGTGCCAATGGAGCTTCCTACCAGGCTGGTCCAGAGTTGTTTACTCGCTTGGGAGCCAGAGTTATTCCCCTAAACAACTCTCCTAACGGAATAAATATTAATGAAAACTGCGGCTCTACTAATACCAAAAGTGTGCGCCAGGCTGTTTTGGAACACCATGCTGACCTGGGGGTAGCCTATGATGGTGATGCGGATCGCTGTATTGTTATTGATGAACTGGGGCATGAGCTGGATGGAGACTATATCATGGTGATATGTGCTTTGGATATGCAGCGCCGGGGATTGTTACAGCCAGCCCAGGTAGTAGCCACCGTAATGAGTAACATCGGTTTGGAGATTGCGTTGCGACAAGAAAAAATTGCTGTGGAAAGCTGTAAAGTCGGCGATCGCTACGTTCTGGAGAAAATGCAGGAAACAGGAGCTAAGCTAGGCGGTGAACAATCCGGGCATATAATTTTTTTACAGCACGCCACTACCGGAGATGGCCTATTAACCTCTCTAAAACTGGTGGAAGTAATTAAGCGTACCGGACTTAGCCTGTCCAAGTTAGCCGGGGAAATGATAAAGTATCCCCAGAAGCTGGTTAATGTGCCTTTAGCTAATAAAGATGAAATTCTAGCTCATCCGCTGGTAACCAAAGCTTTGCAAGAGGCGGAAAAAAGGTTAGGGGAACAGGGCAAACTGGTGGTAAGACCTTCTGGCACTGAACCTCTGGTACGTTTAATGGCCCAGGGTCCCCAGGAGGAGATCTTAGAGGAGGTGATTGCCCAGATAAAGGAAGCTATAGAAACAGCCCAACCAGACTAATCAGCCGGGAGGTGGGAGATATTTAGGGAAATAATTAAAAGCGCCTGGCCCGTACAGATATATCGTTTACGGGTGACGAGGAGGGGGTTAATCGACAATTCGGCGGGTTCCCCCCGGTGTACCACCATCGTTAGTGCAGCTACAAAACCGGCCAGTAATGGCCGGGACAAAAGGCTGTACCGTGGAGTAAAATTTGCAAAAATCACAAGCTATTATGCGAAATTGGAACCGGCCCCTCTCACATCTAGAGGGTTGTTATAAGGAGCGATAATAATATGTGTGGAATAATAGGATATATAGGTACCAACCGCAATGCTACCGCCATTGTCTTGGACGGGCTGAGCAAGGTGGAGTACCGTGGTTACGACTCAGTCGGTATAGGCATTCTTCAGGATAATTCTTTATTAATAAGGAAGAAAAACGGGCGATTAGCTGATTTAATCGCGTCTATGGGAGAGCTTCCCCCCAGTCATATTGGTATAGGCCACACCCGCTGGGCTACTCATGGGGTACCCAGTGATCATAATGCTCATCCCCACAGCGACTGCACCGGCAAGTTTGCTGTAGTGCACAATGGGATTATTGAGAACTATTCTTCATTGCGTAAAAGATTAGTTTCCCAAGGACATGATTTTACCTCCGACACCGATACCGAGGTGATAGGGCACCTGCTGGAAAGCCATTACCAGGGCTCACTGGAACAGGCCGTACGCGAGACTCTTAAAGAACTGCAGGGATCCTTTGCCTTGGCTATTATGTGCCAGGATGAGCCCGATAAACTGATAGCGGTAAAAAAAGATATGTCCTTAGTAGTAGGCCTGGGCGAAGGGGAAAACTATGTAACCTCTGATATCCCGGCAATTCTAGGATATACCAACCAGGTATATATTCTGGAGGACTATGAACTAGCAGTCCTAACTGCTGATGATGTGAAGATTACTAATAGAGAAGGTCAGTTAGTGAACAAGGAATTCTTTCCAGTCGACTGGGATCCAGTAGCCGCTGAAAAAGGTGGTTACGAACACTTCATGCTCAAGGAGATACATGAGCAGCCGGTGGCAGTTCGCCAGACCCTGCAGGGACGTATCAAAGATGGGCGGGTAGATTTAGCCGATTTGGAGTTAGATGATCTGTTCCAAGGCATTAACAAAATATACATGGTGGCCTGTGGCACCGCCTACCATGCCGGTATGGTAGGACGACTGGCTATCGAAAAGCTGGCTCGCATTCCGGTGGAAACCGACATTGCTTCGGAATTTCGCTACCGGGACATTATCTGGAAACCTGACGAATTGATGATAGTGATAAGCCAATCTGGAGAGACTGCTGATACCCTGTCAGCCTTGCGTTATGCTAAACGCAACGGGATAAAGGTCTTGGCGGTAACCAATGTAGTGGGCAGCTCTGTAGCCCGGGAAGCTGATAAAGTCATCTATACTCATGCCGGCCCAGAAATAGCGGTAGCTTCAACTAAAGCATACACTACCCAATTGGTAATCATGTATCTGCTGGCTTTGTACCTGGCCCAAGAGCGCGGTACTGTACCCCCAGAAGAATTAAGGAAGCTGGTTGATGAGCTGGCTAGCATGGACGAAGTGTTGGAAGAGGCCCTGCAACAGGAAGAAAAAATCAAAGCCATAGCTGCCCGGTACACCCATGTTCAGCATACCTTCTTCCTGGGACGGGGTTTTGATAATGCAGTAGCTATGGAAGGAGCCTTGAAATTAAAGGAAACCTCCTACATTCATGCCGAAGCTTATGCTGCCGGAGAACTAAAACATGGCCCCCTGGCTCTCATAAGCGACGGTGTGCCGGTGCTAACCGTAATAACCCAGGACTCCCTGGTCGATAAGACTATGTCCAACATCAAGGAGGTAAAAGCCAGGGGAGCAGTAGTAATTGCTATCTGCAAGGAGAATCTGCAGGAAGATTGCCAGGAATGTGACGAAATACTCTTGATTCCTAACGTCAATTCCATATTGGCACCGGTGGCGGCAGTGGTACCCTTGCAGACCTTTGCTTATTACATGTCGGTTCTACGGGGCAATGATGTGGATAAACCCCGCAACCTGGCTAAAAGCGTGACGGTAGAATAGAATAAAATAAACTATACAACAGGGGACGGTTCAGAGTGAAACAGAGAACTGTCCCCTGTTTTACTTATGAAGTTTCACCAAGTGGTCACAGAATGATCACATGAAAGGTCTATACTATGTATTAACAGGAAAGGAGAGAAGTCAGTATTCTAAAGTCGTTTAGTAGCCTTTGGTCCGACGTGGGGGCACCCGGACCGAACCCCTTCCTAAAACTAGGTGACGATAGAACACTATCCTAAAACATAGGCCCAGGAGAAATGCCAATACTTAAGGTAACTGCAACCACAACAACTAAGCTATTCTCCTCAGTTGCTCTATCCCTCCCCAACTTTCCTTTTCAGCGGCTCTGCCAGCCAACAGCAGGGCCGTTTATATATTTAATTGCCATTTGGCAAGTAAATATATACTGTTTTACAATATCCCTAAGACTAGGCGATAAATTATCCATAGTTAAAGGGGATAACTGTATGAGAAATAAAATATTGATTGCCGATGATGAAGAGCGTATGCGTAGACTGGTAGGAGATTTTTTAAGGCGAGAAGGCTATCAAATAATGGAGGCTGCTGATGGAAGGGAAGCTTTAGAGATCTTCGAAGCAGATCAAGATATTTGCCTGGTTATACTGGACGTGATGATGCCGGTATATGACGGCTGGGCAGTGTGCCGGGAGATTCGTAAAAAGTCTATGATTCCTATAATAATGCTGACTGCCCGGGGGGAAGAAACTGACGAATTATTTGGCTTTGAACTAGGAGCTGATGAATACATCAGCAAACCCTTCAGCCCTCAGGTATTAATTGCCAGAGTTCAGGCTTTATTGCGGCGGGCCAGTGGTGGCATTCGATCGGTATTCGCTTACCCTGGTTTAGAGATCGATGTGGACGCTCGCCGGGTTAAAGTAGATGATGAGTTCATTATGCTCAGTCCCAAAGAGTTCGAACTATTATCCTACATGGCTGCCAATGAAGGAAGGGCTCTGAGCCGCGATCAGATATTAAACGCAGTCTGGGATTACAACTTCTATGGTGATCCCCGCACCGTAGATACTCATGTTAAAAAAGTAAGGCTTAAACTTGGCAGTCGGGGAGAATATATCCAGACTGTTCGAGGGGTGGGCTATAGATTTGAGGTACCCAATGATTAACTCTATTCGCTGGCGCCTTTTTTTAGGGATGACTTTATTAGTAGGATTTTTCGTATTTTTTTCCTGGATGCTGAATACCAATTACCTCGAAAAATACTATATTTATCAAAAGACGGCTGAGCTTAGAGAGCAGAGTAAAAATATCACCAAATTATTTGTCCAGCAACCAGACGATATTCTAATGCAACTGAGATTGCTGGAACGCCGGGAAAACCTAACCATCCTGGTTATCCAACCCGATTTAACCCTGGTTTACGCATCCATAAGTCCGAATTCAGAAGTTACCAAATTCGATATTGTCTTAGAACAGCTCCTGCAAGCAGAATTGAAAGGTCAGTCGGTGCAAATAACTGGAGATCCTTTTAATGATGAGCGTTCCTTGAATTTATACAGCCGCTTTGGGGAACACAATTATTTAATTGTCAGCACTCCCTTAGCCCCTATCAAAGAGAGCGTGGCCATTGCCAACAAATTTTTCCTTTATACCGGTATCATAACTCTCATTATTGCGACTATGGCCGTGTTGCTGTTCTCACGTCGCTTTACCCAACCCATAGTGGAAATGAACCATATTGCTCAACGTATGGCTCGCCTTGATTTTTCCCATAAATACCCGGTTACCAGTAAAGATGAAATGGGAGAGCTGGGCAACAGTATCAACTCATTATCCGATCAATTGAGCAAAGCTATTGGTGACCTGCAAGAAGCCAATGCTCGTTTGCGTAAGGATATTGAAAGGGAACGGCGCATTGATGAGATGCGCAAAGAGTTTGTCTCCAGTGTATCCCATGAGCTAAAGACGCCCATTTCCCTAATTCAGGGTTATGCTGAGGGCCTGAAGGTTAATGTGGCGGAAAACCAGGAAGATAAGGACTTCTATTGCAATGTTATCATCGATGAAGCCAACAAAATGAATAGATTGGTTAAGGGACTATTGGATCTTTCTCAGGTAGAAGCAGAAGTCTTTACCCTGGAGAAAGTTTCCTTTGATTTGTCCGACCTGATAGATAACGTTATGGCTAAGTATAAACCGATTTTTGAAGAAAAGGAGGTAGATTTAGAGGTAAACAAACCAGAATCACTGCAGGTGGTTGCCGATATAATCAGAACTGAACAGATATTGACCAATTACCTTAACAATGCCTTGAACCATATGAATGAACAACGGGTGATCAAGCTGGAAGCCAGTGTCCTGGAAGATAAAGCCCACATATCTGTATATAACTCTGGTGAGCCTATCCCGGAACAGGCTTTAGATAAAGTTTTCATCAGTTTCTATAAATGTGATCAAGCCCGCACCAGGACTAACGGAAGTTATGGATTGGGATTAGCTATCGTCCGTGCCATACAGGAAAAGGATCACAATAAGTATGGAGTAGAAAACCTGCCCGCAGGTGTTCGGTTTTGGTTTCAGCTTGATCTGACTGCTGATGGGAATGAGGCTTAAACCGGGCCATATGTTATACTTTAAGAAATGGAATTTGCCGGCAAAATGGGTACCCCAAAGGAGGATGAGCAATGACTAAAAAGAAGAAAGTTGCTATGCTGCTCCTGGTTGTGCTGACTTTAGCGATTTTTGGTGCTTCAGCGGTATATGGTGCCAGTGCTTTGACAGTCAAGGCCTATCCAGGAGTGACCATTTTTTATAATGGTAAACAGCTGACCGATGCCCAACAACCTTTAATTATCAATGACTATACATATGTTCCCCTGCGCATGGTTATGGAGAACTTCGGCAAAACCGTAACCTGGGATGGAGCCAATCGACAGGTTATCATAACTAATAGCATAGCCGAGGCCCAAATAGAGGCGGACTTATATAACTTGCGCAACGAAAACCAGCGACTGCAGGAAACCATTGCCGAGCTTAATGCTACCATTGCCGATTTGCAGGAACGGAGCAGGGTGACTGATCTGGATGATATCGAAGACCACTTGAGTACCTATTTTAAGAATGCCGGCTATGATTACTTTGCCGATGATGATTTGGTTTTCACCTTCAATTTGAGCGGTAACAAGAACGATATAGAATATGATATCAAAGTCGATTTTTATTATTCTAGTAAAAATGATGATCTACGGGATCTCAGAACATCTGCTATTGAAGATTTCTTAGATGATGTAAAAGCTGAGATCTTAGACGAGATTTATAGGACTGATTATGAAGATGCTGATATTACCGGAAGATTAGTAGATGAAGATAACTCCCGCTATTACGTAAGGTATAATGGCCGCAGCTATAGCTACAGTTGGAGCAGCAGGTATATAGACGACGACTTAAGTGATATTGCCGCTGCAGTGGAAGATTATTTCTATGACGCGGGAGAAGCTTATTTCTTAGATGAAGGCATTAGGGTTGAAATCGATTTAACCGGTGACGAGGATGAGATCGAGTATTTAATTGAGCTGGACTTCAGATATGCTGATTATTATGACAGCTTGGAGGAACTGCCTGACGCTCGGGTACAGTCCTTTATGAGTGCGGTTAGAAACCGGATCAGCAGGGAGGCTGAGGGAACATATTTTGAATACGCTGCTATCATTGGGGAGTTAAGGGATAGCAGAGATTCCAGCCTCTATGTAGAATATAACGGTAGCAGCTACTATTTCTCCTATTAATGCTACGATAACACTGAGAAAACTAACTGCCAATGAAAAAAGCAGCTGGCCATTAAGGCCAGCTGCTTTTTGGCATCTAGGCTTATCTTAGTAATCGAAGGATCCGAGAGGTACCTGCAGAGCAGAATCATCGCCATCTTTTATGATTTCAGCGATGCTCCAAACCTGTGGAACTACGTTGTTTACATAGTATTTGGCGGAATATACTTTACCAATATAGAATTCATAATCATAGTGGTCCTCACCAACTTCTTCAGCGCGTTTCTTGGCGATCATAGCCTGTTCCAGGATACACCAAGCACCGTATACTATGGAAGAAGCAGTTAGGATGCGGCGGGCATATAGCGGCATCATGCTGATCTTGCCAGCGCCGAAGTATCCACCGATAGCCATTTGAATTTCAGCCAAAGCATTAACTGCTTTTCCGAATTTCTCGAATTCTTTTTCAAAACCTGGGGCATTCTTGTTGGCTTCGTAGAAATCCTGAACTTGCTTGTACCATTTAGCGTAAACAGAACCCTTTTTCATGGTCCATTTCCGGCCGATTAAGTCTAAAGCCTGGATGTAATTAGTTCCTTCCCAGATGGAATAAATCTTGGAGTCACGGGCAATCTGGGAAACCGGGTATTCTTCACAGTAGCCGTATCCGCCGTAAGCCTGAATAGCTTCAGCGATGAGCCTCCAACATTCATCAGTGGGATAAGCTTTGGTCATGGGGGTCACTACTTCGATAAAATCATTAGCGTCCTCTCGCTTTTGTGGATCGGGATCTTTGGCGCGAATGTCAAACATAAAGAAAGTCTTCATAATCATAGCCCGGAATACTTCCACATGGGCCTTACCGTCCATCAGGGTGCGGCGAATGTCTTCGTGCTGGATAATCGGTACCCGGGGACCTTTCATATCAGTTAAAGGACGTCCCTGAATACGTTCTTTGGTATATTCGCGGGCATTATAGATGGCGTTAGCGGCCACAGCCAGTCCTAAGAGTCCAGTACCCAAACGAGCAAAGTTCATGCACTGGAACATCTGGGCCATACCTTTGGCTTTGCCGGTTTCATCAGGAGGATCTCCGATTAGCCAGCCGCGGCAGTTGTCATTCTCACCCATAGCGAGAGCAGCTGTAACCGAACCATGCTGTCCCATTTTATGTTCGATACCAGTGGTCTGGACATCATTATCAGTCAGGCTGCCATCCTCATTAACCCAGTATTTGGGCACGATAAATAAGGATATGCCTGCGGTTCCTTCCCGCGCACCTTCGCATCTAGCCAGGTAAAGGTGAATTATGTTTTCAGTAAAATCATTGTCTCCGCCGGTGATAAAGATTTTTTGGCCTTTAATTTTATAAATACGGGGATCATCGGTAGGATATGCTTTGGATAGAATATCTCCAACGTCTGAGCCTGCAGTAGGTTCTGTCAAGCACATGGTTCCTGACCAGGTTCCGTCCATCATTTTGGGCAGGAACATTTCCTTGAGATCTTCATCGGCAAAGGCCTCGATCAGTTCAGCAGCACCGGTGGTTAATCCAATGTAAGGCATGAAAGCCGGGTTAGCAGCTGCTGTCATTTCTTGAGTCATGGCGAAAAGGAAGTTGGGCATTGTTAAGGCATCTTCACCATAACCGATGTTAGCAGTTCCCCAGCCGTCCTGTTGCAGCTGATGAAAGAGGGGACCAAAAGAAGGTGGAGTGGTAACTTTTCCATTTTCGAATGTACAGGGAGTGTTATTACCTTCTTCATTAGTGGGCTCGATAACTTCCTTACACATTTTGCGGTAAGGTTCCAGAATAGATCTTACATCTTCTTTTGAATAATAATCTCTAAACTCTTCGTAAGCCAGTACTTGTTCAGTGGGAAGCCATTCTTGAGCAATAAATTCAAAATCACGTGTGTTCAGATAAGCAAAATTAGCCGACATTTTCACATACCCCCAAATCCGGAAACTGAGCGTTGCTCAATTCCCCCTTATTAAATAATGTGTGCTCATTATATAGTGCGCTTTAATTCTCACCCCCCCGAATTGCGCGAAATTTCAAAAAAATTTAAGATTTTTTGGTAAAATTGTTATTTCAAATTATAACATACATTTTATATTGATTCTTTCTAATCTTGAACTTTAAAAGCAAGAAAGCCGTTTTATGGGATTAAAACGGCTTTCTTCAGAGGAGGGGGCTATATAGATACGAGAAGGAATAAACTCTTGGTTTTAGTCGCGTAAAATGTATTCCATGCCTTCCCCAATCATGACCAGTGCCCCGTCTTGGTTTACGCATTTGGTTTCAACCCTGATCATGTTCTTGGACTCAATTTTTTCCACAATCGTACCGGTTGCAGTAATTGTATCGCCAATATATACTGGTTTCAAAAACTTGATAGACTGGTTGGCATAAACATGCCCAAAGGCAATCTGTGTCATAACATTAGATATCAAACCCAAAACCAACACACCAGGTACAAGTACCTTTCCGAATCTAGTGGTTTTAGTGTATTCATGGTCAATATGGATAGGGTTTAGATCACCGGTCAAGCCTACCCAAATTACTACATCCGTTTCTGTAATAGTTTTAGTGAAACTAGCTGTATCGGACACGTTAATTTCTTCCCATTTCTTGATTCTGTTTTTGTAGCTCATAAACTACCTCCCCTCCTGTACAATCTGTCATTAGGGACCGACTACAGGAGTTTGTCTGTTTCAAAAATTTATCTTATGCATAATACAGCTTTTTAGCCCGGGCCATAATTTCGTCCCTGAAATCAGGATGACTGATAGACACTATGGCTTTTAATCGCTCCAGATTGGTTTTGCCAGACAGTTTCGCTATGCCATATTCGGTAACGATATAGTCTACTTCATTGCGAGTAGTGGTTACAGCTGTACCTTCATAAAGTGCGGGAACTATACGGCTGACCTTGCCTTTGGAAGCGGTGGAGGGTAAGGCTATAATCGATTTGCCTCCTCCTATAGACCGTTTAGCTCCACGAATAAAATCCACCTGTCCCCCTACCCCGCTAAATTGTTTGGGGCCCAGGGTATCAGCGGCTACCTGACCTAATACATCCACCTGCAAGGCGGAATTTATAGATACTACTTTGTAGTTTTTAGCTATTACCCAAGGGTCATTGACATAATGCTCGGGGTGCATCTCTATTATTGGATTATCATCTACCCACTTATATAAGTCTTTGGCTTCCATCATGAAAGTAGA
>LSQX01152655.1_pt1 | contig 17273 bp, 13 predicted proteins | sample 654561 | NCBI WGS metagenome assembly LSQX01 (sample SAMN04489861, study PRJNA283612) | anaerobic digester metagenome | isolation source: 4 biogas reactors fed with cattle manure at either 37C or 55C with and... | place: Denmark: Kongens Lyngby | collected 2014
CAGCTTCCAGAGGTATCCGTCTGCCTGTAATAACTAAAGGTGCGGATTTGATAAACATAATTTCCGATACGATCATTGCCGCATCAGAGAACGAGAGAGATCCTTTCGTCATAAGAGACAAGGATATAGTCGGCGTTACAGAGTCCCTTCTTGCCAGATCGCAGGGGAATTATGTGACCGTCTCAGACATATCTGAGGATGTCAGATTAAAAGTACCGGATGGGGATGTCTCTATAATATTTCCAATATTAAGCAGGAACAGATTTCACCTGCTTCTTAAAGGAATTGTAAATGGAGTAAGGGGACATGTGCGTTTGTTTCTTTCATACCCCTCCGATGAGGTCGGAAATCAGGTAATAGCCCCAATGAATTTCTATCTTAACGAAGATAAACTCACAAAAGAAACCTTTGACGAAAAAGAATACTACGAAGTATTTGGAGCAAACAAGCATCCTTTTACCGGCGTAGATTATGTCGAACTATATAAATCGATAGATCCTGAAAAAGTTTCTATATACTTTGCGAACAATCCGCTTGCAGCGCTAAGCTTTTCTAAAACAGTGATAGTCGCAAGCATACATACGAGAAAGCTTCACAAGGCTATTTTGGAAAAAGCGGGAGCAACTGTAATCTCAATGGATGAGATATGCAGTTCTCCGGTTAGGGAGGGAGCGGGCTTTAATGAGAAATATGGTCTGCTTGGATCCAACTACACAAACGACATCTCAGTAAAACTCTTCCCGAGGGACTGCGACAAATTTGTGGAAGAGCTACAGGCTGATCTTTTCAAACGTACAGGAAAGAATATCGAAGTGCTCATATACGGAGACGGTGCTTTCAAAGACCCTGTATGCGGGATATGGGAACTTGCTGATCCTGTGGTATCACCAGGATATACCGACGGATTAAACGGAATGCCTAAAGAGATAAAGTTCAAATATGTAGCTGATAATGCAGAAGGGAAGGATCCCACTGAAGCTGTGAAAGAAGCGATCAGATCCAAGGATAAGATGGACAAATACGGCAACAGCACTCTTGGAACTACTCCAAGACGTATGACTGATCTTATCGGATCTCTATGTGACCTGACCTCAGGTTCTGGAGACAAAGGGACACCGGTGGTTTACATACAGGGGTACTTCGACAGTTACCTAGATGACTGATCTTGAAATCCAGATCCCTTTCAGTGGGATCGACCCTAAGGGAAGGCTTAAATTTGGTTTTCTGCTTGAGATGTTTCAGGAACTGGCGGATGTTGATGCTTCAAAGTTTAACCTATCCGTGAGACAGACCCTGAAGCAAAATTTAACATGGGTCTTGAGAAAATATCGGGTAGAACTCCAAAAATATCCGGTCAGAGAGGACAGAAAGCTAAGAATAAAAACCTACGCTGAGCCTTATCGTAACTTGTTCTCTTTGCGTTCGTACAAACTTTGGAATGGGCTTGGTGAATTCCTTGGGTCTGCTTATACCTGGTGGGTGTTGGTAGACCTCAAAAAACGGAGGCCAGTGCGTTTGGATAAGAGCGCACTTATGGCAAGCTTTACTGATCGTATAACAGAAGAATTTCCCAAAGACGTAGCCGTTCCCGAACTTACTTCCTCTAAGTTGGAAGAAATATGGAAAGTGCGTTGGCAAGATCTCGATGTAAACAACCATACCAACCATACTGTTTTCTTTGGCTGGGCTCTTGATACCGTGCCGGCAGAAGTTAATGAAAAACTGGCCCCTATGTTGGTAGAGTGCGAATTCATGCACTCTGTATCCAGGACAAGGGTTCGATGTCTAACTCAGGAGCTGCCCCACAATAAGGGTAGATATTTCTTGCATTCACTGCGTCGCATGGAAGACGAGAGAGTCTATGCTAAGTTGAGCTCTTTATGGGCATAGGTAACTCTTAGCCTCTATTCTATAAATCTAGCTATTTCGTCAAGGCTTTTACGGTTTTTACCTCTCTCTTTGCTGTCTGACGGATAACCAAGTGAGATAATCACTCGGGTTTTATGTTCTTCAGGAATATTAAGCAGTTCTTTCACATCTTTATCCTCGAACGTTCCCATAATGCACGTCGCAAGACCTAGCTCTGTAGCCTTAAGTGTGAGGTGTGCAACGGCTATTCCGATATCGCCATGTGCAAAATGTTTGCAGTCCCATTTTTTTAGAACTCCAGGCATAAGTTCTGGACAGGCCTCTTCTGCGACAGCAATAAGCACCGGAGCTTCGTCGGCAAATTTGTTGCCTCCGATTATTTTAAGAAGGTCTGCAAGTTTTGTTTTTGTTTGTGGTTCCGTTATGATCGTAAACCTCCATGGCTGACTGTTGCATGCAGATGGAGCAAGTCTTGCAGCATCGAGACATTTAATGATATCTTCCCTGGCAACAGGTTTTGGTTCATAGCTTCGGCAGCTCTGCCTTTTTATAATAATCTCATCCAGTTGATACATTCGATCATCTCCTATGAAAGTTTAAATTTTCTCTTTTTCCAACTCCGTCAGTTTTCTCATAAAAAAGTATAAGAAAGGAATGCAAGTAAGGAAGCTTAATATATCTGAAATGGGCTGGGTTATCTCTACTCCTCTAAGGCCAAAGAGCCTTGGGAGGATGAATATCAATGGAAGAAAGTAAAGGCCTTGCCGGTTCGATGCAAGGAAGGAAGCTCTTACAGCATGTCCTGTAGACTGGAAAAGCATATTCGTCGAAACGAAAAGAGGCTGGAGTATGAGAAATGAAAACTGCAAACGCATCGCAAAAGTCCCTATCGCTATTACATCGGCATCTTCTTTTCTAAAGGAGGCTATTATCTCTGGCGCCATTATAAATCCAATCAGAGACATCACAGCGGTGATGGCAAGCCCCACTTTTACTGTAAACCAGAAGGCTTCTTTTACACGGGCGTAATTCTTTGCGCCAAAATTATAGCCTGAAACAGGCATGAATCCCTGGCCAAGACCAACAATTACAGACAAAACAACCATAAATGTGCGTCCAACTATCGACATTGCAGCTACCGCTGCATCTCCGTAAAGAGAAGCCGCTACATTGAGAGCGACAGTTGCTATGCTCGCAAGTCCTTGTCTGAACAGAGAAGGAGTACCCAGTGAAAGGATTTCAGCATACTCTCGAGGTCTCCTTGAAATATTTCTGAATCGGATCCTTATGCTACTTTTTCTAAACACAAAAAATGAGAGAAGTATTGAAAAACTAATAGACTGTGATATCAGTGTTGCTATAGCTGCTCCCGATATCCCGAGGTTGAACGTGAAGATGAAAATGGGGTCTAAAACTATATTAAGAATTGCTCCGGTCACAAGGCCGACCATAGCAAAAGCGGCCTTTCCCTCGGCTCTTAGTGCAGTGTTCATAACAAAAGAGGTACACATTATTGGTGCCCCTAATAAAATGTACATAGCATAGCTCTTTGCATAAGGAAGGATGGTTTCTGTTGCACCAAGCTTTAGTATAAAACTATCGAGGGAAGAAAGTCCGTATAAGGCAAAAAGCGTGCCTGATCCTAAGGCAAGGAAAAAGGAGGTTGATGCGTACCTGCTGGCAGAACCTACGTCATGAGTGCCAAGTTTTCTTGAGATTATACTCGCCGCACCTGTGCCAAAAGTAAAGCCAATCGCCTGGAATAAAGCCATGATAGAAAATACTACCCCTACCGCCGCGCTGGCGCTTGTTCCCAGCTTGGAAACGAAAAAAGTATCTGCTGTACTGTATATAGCTGTTACGAGCATGCTGATTATTGTAGGCACAGCAAGCTTAATTACCAACCCCGGTATTGGCATGGTTGTCATTCTAAGATGCTGGGCCTTACTTGTCTCTCGAACCTTATGTCCCATAGGTTTCCTCGCTTTGTGTTTTTTTGCTTTAGAAAAAGTTCAATAGAGAGGGTAACATTTTACCATTATTACTGCAACTGATTATTAAAAGCAGCTTAAATCGTTGACAAAATAGTAAAATGCTGTATTATCCATGTGTGGATGATATTGACTAGGACTACTTGGAGCTGTTATTTTTGTTAACGTTAACTTGGAGAGCTAAAAATTATAAAGATATGTCACTTCTTTTCTGTAGATTTGTACTTCCTGCACTTGCATCGCAGCTTTTGAGCGGAGTATATACTATCGTAGATGGTTTTTTTGTGGGAATGGCAACAGGCAACTCAGGGCTTGCCGCAATTGGAATAGCATACCCTTTCACCATGGTTGCAATAGCAACGGGAGCAGGTATCGGAGTTGGCGGAGGTGCTCTTATTTCGACTAGTATGGGAAGAGGGCGCATGAAGACCGCGGAGAGGGTTCTTGCTTGTATGGTCATGCTTATGGTTCTTGCTTCCCTTTTAATCTCCTTCTCTTTCAGCATATTGCTGCCCAACCTAATAGGCCTTTTCAATGTTTCAAAAGAGCTTGCAAGTCTGGCAACAGTCTATGCTCTTATACTTCTATTGTTTTCTTCATCAGAAATATTCATGATGGGAATGCTCGGAGCAGTAAGGAACGATGGTCATCCTCGTAAAGCGATGTACATCATGATAACCGGTTTTGTCCTGAATATTATTCTCGACTGGATTCTTGTTCTAATATATCCCTTCGGAGTAGCTGGTGCCGCATGGGCTACAGTTATTTCACAAACGTTTACTGCTATCCTGCTTTTTTATCACTTTCTCAGCGGTAATTCTAACGTAAAACTGAGATTCAAAAAAATGTGGAGATCTCTTGCCTTTTCAGGCAGAACAATGTCGATGGGAATTTCTCCTTTTGGTGTACAGGTGGCAGCTGCCCTGACAATGATTATGCATAACTGGCAGTCCTTTAGCTATGGTGGGGAGCAAGCTATCGCGGCATACTCGGTCATAAGCTATGTTATACCCGTGGGAGTAATGCTCCAAGAGGGTGTAGCAGAAGGGATACAGCCTCTCGTAAGCTACTATCACGGTGCTTTACTGCCGGCAAGAAGAAGGTTTACAGCGAAAATGGGTTTTTCGTCTGCATTTGGCATCGGAATAATTTGTTCAGTTTTGCTCTTTGTTTTTGCTCCATTTATACCTGGCTTTTTCTCAATGCGTGGTAGCACTGCTGCCATGGTGTCTAGGGGACTTATGCTTGCTTCACCAATGTTTCCCTTCCTTGGTTTATGTAAGGTAGGCGCTTCATATTTTCAGTCGATAGGACAATCGGGGCACTCTTCATTTATTACATATGTAGATCCTTTTCTGATACTGCCATTTTTCATCTGGCTTCTCCCAACTTTCTGGAAGTTGGATGGTGTCTGGATTTCCATGGTCTTTGCAAATGTTGTCCTCTCTGCCATATTAATGGTTATGTGGTTTGTTGAGTCAAGGGCGGTTTCATTTGTCCATCTCGCACATAGAAATCTTTAGGAGGCCCTGCATGCAAATGAAAAAGACAGAAAAAAAGAATGAGATTAAAACACTGCTTGAACTTTCCGATCTTTGGCGTCGATATGACAGGGTTTACACATGCTGGGCACAGAAACATGGTGTGTCTAACAACGCGATGACTCTAATAGAAGAACTGCATATGAGACCTCAAGGAGTTGAACCTGCTGAGGTCGCTGATTTTCTGGGTATACCCAGGCAAACGATGACTGCCACATTGGATGCCCTGGAAAAAAAAGCTATTATTGGCCGTTTTGCTCACGAAAAAGACCGAAGACGTAAGGTGATAAGGTTTACCCAGGAGGGGAAAGTACTGGCTGAAAAGCTTGTAAAAGAGCTGCACGACTGGGAAATAGAGGCCCTTTCATCATTAAGTAAGACGGAGCTGCTCCGTGCCTTTAAAACGGTAAAATATTTCTGCACAGAACTTGAGAAAGGTCTCAAAGAATAAGTTAATGGCTGTGAAGATAACATTTATATTTTTTTAAAAAACCTGAGAGAAGATGATAGTTGTGAAAGCTAAGTTTGCTCATTTTAATTTCAATGTACTAGATCTCACGAAAAGCATGAAATTTTATGAGGAGGCGTTGGGGCTTAAAGAGGTTAGCAGGAAAGAAAAGCCCGATTTTACTCTAGTGTATCTGGGGGACGGCGAAACTAATTTCCAGTTAGAACTAACTTATTTGCACGATAGAACGGAAAAATATGACCTTGGCGAGTGTGAATTCCATCTTGCCTTTACAGTAAAAGATTTTGAAGCTTTCCATGCTTATCACGAAAAAATGGAATGCATATGTTATGAAAACAAGGATATGGGGATTTACTTCATTGAAGATCCTGATGGGTACTGGCTAGAAATCATTCCTGAACGTAGAGAAGAACATGAGATAGGTCGGATCAAGTAGATACTACGACTCTTTCTCTAAGACAGATGTCCTCTTCTTGCTTCTATTTTTCGAAGAGTACATTGCTTTGTCAGCCAATTCCGTGAGGTCTTGAGGGCTCATTCCGGGATTCCATTGAGCGACTCCAACACTTAACGATATTTTTAATTCAGAAAGGCCTTTGGTGTTTAAGTTGTCTAAAAGGATTCTAGACTGAATCCTTTCTCCTATGAGTATTGCCTCTTCTTTTTTTGCATTCGGTAAGATTACGGCAAACTCATCTCCACCGTAACGAAAACAAAGGTCCTCATTTCGTGTGTTCTGTTTTATCAGGCCTGCTATCTCTTTGAGAGCGTTATCGCCCACGATGTGTCCGAGACTGTCGTTCACGACCTTGAAGTCATCAACATCGATTACCATGAGAGAAAAAGGATATCCACCTTCGATTGCTTTTTTTATAGAGTTGTCGTAGCTGCGTCTGTTATAGAGTTTGGTCATATAGTCCGTATTTAGATTGCGGGTTATGAATGTGAGCAGTATTTGTATTACTACAACTGTTAATAAAATTGCTCCTAAAAGGCCTATTATGAGGGTGATTCTGAGCCTCCTTGCAGATTTCTCTACATAGATAGGTGAAAAATCTACACCCACGAGCCCCGATATTTCCCCGGTATCTATATTCCAAATAGGTGCAAAAGTAGAGAAGAGCTTTCCCCATTTTTCGTATACCACAGCGCCAGATAATGTTCCTTTAGTTTTAGTGAAGGCCATCTTTTCTATTTCAGATATCTTATCTCTTGTTCCTAGCGGAGAATGATTATCGCTCTCAACCTCTTCCGCGTCCAGAATATAAGCGACTTCCTCGTCAGAAAGCCTCTTTTCAGTATATATAAATTTAGCTCCTGTCTCATCTTTGATCTTCCCCATCAAAGATGACATGGTCTTGTAGTAGTCAGAATCATACAAGCTCTCTGAGTGGTTTTGAGCAGAAGAGAGTTTGTCGTATTCTTTAATATCTTTCTCAATAAATTTTGAAACAGAAAAAGCAACGGCCTTTGCCTGTTTATTGGTTTCGGCTGTTATCGTTTCTACTATGCGTTGATAGAAAAAAAATGAGGGAACAACCATGACAATCGCTAAGAGAAAGATAATTAAAAAGAAGGTGGATGATTGATTTTTCAAAATCTTTTTCAATATCGATATTTACTCCTATTTTCAAGAAACTATTAGAATTTATGCCTCATTTAGATAAGTACATTTCAAGCCCGTTGATTCTATGCCACAAAACTCAAAAAATCAATGGCTCTGACGGAGGCGTCTTGTTTTTATTACAGAAATGATTTTACTTCCTGTATACAAGAAATTTATCTATAAAATTTAGATAGTTTCGTTAATTTACTGTTTAACATACAATCAAAATCTTAATTTAGACTGTAACAAGAGATATAGATACAGTAAAATATTTGAAATAAAGGTAGAGGCTTTAATTATCTACAAGCAAACCATTTCTTAATGCAGAAGATAACCCTTTACATTTAATTAAATTTATAAAAAATTGTAGACAAATTCTAAACAGCGTGATAGTCTGTCAAAAGATTTTCGGGGATGTTTCCCTTATTTTATGTTTTTACTTTTATATTTTAATTTTTGAGGGGGAGTGTTTTCATGGAAATGGTATGGAAGCTCAATGGAATTATCAATGGTATTGTATGGGGTCCCTGGATGCTTACATTATTAGTCGGTACAGGTATCTGGCTCACATTCATCCTTGGTTTTCCTCAGGTTCGGTATTTCGGGCTTATGCTTAGAGAAGTCCTTGGCAGGCTTAAGGAAAAAAGTGCTGAGGAGGGTAGTATCTCATCTTTCGCTGCTATGGCAACAGCTCTTGCTGCAACAGTAGGTACAGGTAATATAGCAGGAGTAGCTACCGCCCTCCATCTTGGAGGTCCGGGAGCTTTAGTTTGGATGCTCATATCTGCGATATTTGGTATGACCACTAAATTCTGTGAAGTGACCCTTGCAGTTCGGTACCGCGAAAAAGACGAGCTGGGCCAGTATAGAGGCGGCACCATGTATATACTCGAAAAAGGCTTGGGAATGAAATGGCTGGCAGTGCTTTTTGCCCTTTTCGCATTCCTTGCTTCTTTTGGTATAGGCAACATGGTACAGGCAAACTCAACAGCTGAAGGTATCTTTCTCGCATTCGGTGTTCCCCACATTTATACTGCTGTTGTACTTGCGATCCTAACCGGCCTTGTAGTATGGGGCGGACTTAAAAGCATAGCAACTGTAACAGTCTACCTTGTACCTTTTATGGCAGTTTTCTACATTGTTGGAGCTTTTGCAGTTATCTTCCAGCATATGGATGCAATCCCCGGTGCGATATCAATGGCTTTCCAGGGAGCTTTTGGAGACCCAATGGCACTGCCAGGAGCAATGGCAGGTTGGGCGGTTAAAACTGCGATAACACGAGGCATTGCCCGCGGTGTGTTCTCCAACGAAGCAGGTCTTGGTTCTGCGCCTATGGTGCACTGTACTGCTAAAGTGGATCATCCAGTGCGTCAGGGGCTTTACGGTATTTTCGAAGTTTTCATGGACACCATTGTGATATGCACTCTTACCGCTACAACAATTCTTACTACCGGAGTTCTCACCAGCCAGGCTGAACTTACGGGAGCTCAGCTTACACTCTCTGCTTTCTCGATGACGCTTGGCGGTACAGGGACCATGATACTTTCGCTAGCACTGGCACTGTTTGCCTTTTCAACTATCCTAGGTTGGTACTGGTATGGCGAGACCGCTTTAGTCTATCTTTGCGGCGGACCCGGCATGATAAAACCATTTAAGTTGCTTTGGATAGTTCTAGTAGTGCTTGGCGGATGGGGCGGCGCAGGGATTCTTGCTAACCTGTGGGATCTCTCTGATACACTGAACGGCCTTATGGCGATACCCAACCTTGTCGGACTCCTTCTCCTTAGTAAGGAAATGAAACGCCTCACGGCCGATTTTGATGCAAAAATTAAATCGGGTGAACTGAGAAGATAGAAATCGGAACTTTGTTAAGAAAGAAAGTTTTCCTACTTGACTGGCATAAGCTAAGGAATTACAGGGGGACATTCAAATAGAGCAGTTGGCAAGCTAAATGTTAAAATAAAATGAGGGCTATCGGCGTTAAGCTGGTAGCCCTCATTGTTTCCTTTATAGCCACTCATCGTATCTTCTGATATAAATAGCCTTTATCAAAGTAACCAGTGCCATATAGCCTGCAATAGTCAAAGCCAGCCATCCAAAGTACGTTGCCGGGAGTGGGGCAAGGCCAATTGCTGTACCGAGCGGTATGAAGGGAATCGCTGTTAGCACTACGATGCCTGTAAAGGTGAGAGCAATAACAGGAAAGGATGCCCTGCTTTGCAAAAAAGGAATTTTCGGAGTGCGAATCATATGGATTACCAAAGTCTGGCTCCACATGGACTCGACAAACCACCCTGATTGGAACAGAGCAATATAATATTCCTGCCTCCCGGTACTTATTATGTTATGAAAGAGTTCTCCTCCGGTCATCAGAGGACAGATGATAAAGTACATGAGCAGGTATGTTGTTATGTCAAAAATTGAACTAGTAGGTCCTATCCAAACCATAAACCTGCTGATTGAAGAAGAATTCCACTTTCTGGGTATTTTGAGAAACTCCTCATCGACATTGTCCCACGGGATTGTAGTACATGAGATATCGTATATTAGGTTCAGTAAAATTAAGTGGAGTGACGCCATCGGAAGGAAAGGTAGAAAAGCGCTCGCTACAACAACTGAAAACATGTTTCCAAAGTTTGAACTGGCTGTCATTTTAATATATTTGATCATGTTAGCAAAGGTTTTTCTGCCTTCAATGATTCCTTTTTCTAGCACCATTAAATCTTTTTCAAGCAGTATAACATGTGCTGATTCCTTAGCGATATCGACCGCTGTATCGACTGAAATGCCTACGTCTGAAGCTTTCATAGCGAGGGCATCGTTAATACCGTCACCCATATATCCCACGACATGACCGTTCTCCCGAAGGATAGATACAATGTCAGCCTTTTGCTGTGGGGATAGTTTAGCAAACACATTTGTAGTTTCAACGACTTTTTTTAGTTCCTCTGTCGACAGGCCTTCTATATCTGAACCGAGCATCAAATTATCAACCTGCAAGCCGACCTGCCTGCAGATGGCACGAGTGACGCGGTCATTGTCACCAGTAAGAATTTTGACCGCCACACCATTCTCATTTAATGCGCTGATTGCCGCAGCTGTGGTTTTTTTAGGCGGATCAAGAAATGCAAGGTATCCCATCAGAACCATGTCCGATTCATCTGCCACAGAGAAAGCGCCAACAGGCGACGGATTGGTCTTCTGTGCCACAGCAATTACGCGCATACCATCGTCATTGAGCCGATCAACAGTTGAGAGTATCTCTTTCTTGATGTTATCGGTCAGCGGCATGACTTTACCCCAATATTCCGCATAATTGCAGATAGAGAGCATTTCTTCGACAGCACCCTTTGTGATCATCTGTGTTTTTTCGTTTTTATCCGCGACCACAACGCTCATACGGCGGCGTTCAAAATCAAAAGGGATTTCATCCAGCTTTGTGTAGTTTGTGGAAAGTCCTTGGAGGCCAATTTCACAGGTACTTTCCTCTTCCGTCCTGCCAATAATTGAATTATCTATCAGGTTTTTAAGTCCGGTCTGGTAATAACTGTTCAAAAAAGCGTGTCGGAGCACTCTAACATCAGTATTGCCATGCAGATTCAGATGATACTCAAGTACGACCTTGTCGAGCGTTAACGTGCCAGTTTTGTCTGTACAGAGAACATTCATGGAGCCAAGGTTTTGAATGGCATTGAGATTTTTGATAATAGTTTTTTCCTTTGACATAGCCACTGCGCCCTTTGCAAGGCACGTGGTGACGATCATAGGCAGCATTTCGGGAGTCAATCCTACCGCGACGGAAATAGCAAAGAGAAAGGCTTCCAGCCAATCACCTTTTGAGAAGCCGTTGATAAATAGCACTACAGGCACCATGACGAGCATAAAGCGAATTAATATCCAGGAGACAGAGTTGACACCTTTTTCAAAGTTTGTCTGAACAGGTTTCGTTGACAGTCCTTTTGCTATAGCACCAAAGAATGTATCATCGCCAGTAGCAACAACAACGCAGGTTGACGAACCACTGATGACGGTCGTACCCATAAAGGCAAGGTTGTGATATTCCGTTAATGTATCATATTCGTCTTGTTCCACAACGTTCGCCATTTTCTCAACAGGTTCGCTTTCGCCTGTCAGAGTGGACTGGCTTACAAACAAGTCTTTAGCTCTGAGGATACGCACATCGGCTGGAACAATATCTCCTGCCGCTAGGTAGACAATATCTCCAACGACAACATCTTCGAGAAGTATCTCTTCCCGTCCATTTTCTTGCCGCTCTACGGCCGTAGTAGTTCTGACCATCTTACTTAAACGTTCTGCTGCGTTGCCGCTACGGGTCTCTTGGATGAAACGGAGAAGCCCGCTGATCATGACCATTGTAAGTATGATGATAACAGTTACCGGGTTTTTGTCGCCCGGTTCAGCTAGGAGCACATCAGTGACAAAGGAAACAACAGCAAGAATAAACAGAATTGCAGTAAATGGATTAACAAAGGCTTCAAAAATCCGTTTTATCAGAACCATGTCTTTACCGTGTGAAACTACATTTGCGCCGTAAAGGTCGCGCATCTCCTCGACCATATCATCGTTGAGGCCCTGAAAAGATGTATTTAATTCTTCTAAAACTTCATTTGATTCTTTTAATGAAGTTTCATAAAATCTTCTGTCTGTGTTATCAGGTTTTGTCAAAATTACCGCAACCTCTGCCGCGGTCATTTTTTTGCTTATTTTCTTCATTGGCCTATACCTCTTTTTAATTTTGCATATGGCACAACAGAAGACATTGCCATTGTTTGAACAATGGCAATGTCTTCTGTTAAATTAATGCGTCAATAATTCAAAATCTAACGCATATTTAGTCAGACGTCAAAAAAGTTGATTTACCATCGTGCAAGCCCCAGCACCACAGCACGCAGTTAAAACTGACATTAAACTACGTTAGTTCAAGCCTTGCTCCGACATGGACCACTGACCCTCTCATAGTGTCTCCACCACTTAGTGTGGCAATCCATATCCCTGTGGTAGCCGTACCTACCGAAATATTTACTTCAAGTAAATCATATGTCGGGGCTTAAATATTGTCAACTAAGCCTATTTTGTTAATATTTTTCTTTTTTGCATCGCTATAAGTTGCCAAATTAGCACTATCTGCCCCTATATCTTTGTCTATTACTTGCCTTTGTTAAAAGAGGAGATAGTTTTCAGGTCTTGTTTAATTCTTGCGCATAGCTATAAGATCTGTTAAAAGAGCCTGTCCTGTCTCTATCCTACCTGCTCCCGGCCCAATAAGAGTTACCTCACCTAGATTGTCAGTTAGGATTGAAACTGCGTTAGTTGGACCGTTTATAGAGGCAAGAGGGTGAGAAAGAGAGATCTCTTTTGGTGTAACATACGTGTAAAATTCACCATTGGTGGCGTTGATACCCGCAATAAGTTTTACAGTACAGCCATGTTCATGAGCCGCCTTGATCTTCTCGGGAGTGATGCATGTTATTCCCTGGCGATCTATATCTGAGACAGGTATATTCTTTCCGAATAATAATTTTGCCAGAATAGAAACTTTTGCCGCAGCATCCCAGCCTTCGACATCTCCTGTAGGGTCAGCTTCCGCATAACCCAGTGATGCAGCCTCTTCAAGTGCTTCTGCATATGAGGCTCCGGTCTCACCCATTTTTGATAGAATGAAGTTCGTTGTGCCATTTAATATACCTTCGAGCTTAAGTACTGTGCATCCTGCCATCCCATACTGGAGCATATGCAACAGCGGTGTCCCGCTCATTACGACTCCTTCGTATCTGAATTTTGCACCGCAGCTCTTTGCCAGTGTTGTAAGTTCATCAAAGGCTAGTGCGACAGGTCCTTTGTTTGTCGTTGTAACGTGTATACCTCTCGACAAAGCGGCCCGTATATGGGTAATGCCCGGTTCCCCTGTCTTTAGATTAGTAGGAGTTGCTTCCGCCATCATAGTAGTTCTGGACTTCGCGAGAAGTTCCCCAAAAGAGCCCTGTCCTTTTGGAAAAGAGTCGAGATTTTTGCCCTCTTTAAGATCTATTACGATTTGATTTAGGTCAAGACCCTCTGGATCGAGGACAGTTCCTTTCATAAGATCCGAGATCAGTGTAACTCTGAAAATAAATCCGTGTTTCTCAGATAGTTCAGTACGTTTTTCGTTTAGGATCTCAAGAAGGGCAGTGCCAACGTTTCCGCAGCCTACCAGTGCTATGTTTTGTATCATTATAATGCCTCCCCTATTGAGATAAATAAGAATTTTTTTGAATTAGAAATCATGATTTAAAAGTATAGCACATCAAAATAAAAACAGCCCGTCAAGAACTCAAAAGAAGAGTTTTTTACGGGCAGCTTGATATCTAATCTCCAGTAAAATCGTTTATTTTGTAACGCGTCGCCTCTTCGGTCGATCTGTGTCTCTTTCCCTGCCCCCAGACGGTCTGCGGTCACGATATGAGGATCTTGTATCTGTTCTCGGTTTGCTTCCCTCTCTGTGCTCTGAGGACCTTGATTCAATATTTCTAACAGAGGAGACTTCGAGCCCTTCTTGAATCAGTCGTTCTTTTCTTGATTCAAATAGAACCGCTCCCTTTGCAGAAAGCTCAACAGCCGCGCTGTCTTCGCGAAGTTTTATATTACCTACGTCTTCTCTTCCGACGCCAATACAGCGGCACATAAGCCCCAAAAGTGCTCCGACTTCCCAACCTTCTGAACGACCCTGAGCAAAGTTGACAATTACGCCACCGCCCATGCTGGGTCTTGCTGTGCTGTCTTTTCTTGCTTCTGTCGATCTGCTTTTGAAACCGGAGGTTTCCGGACGGCCTTTGTCGCCCCTTGATTTCTCTCTGTTCATCTCAGCTTCTACGTCGGTTTTTATTGAATATCCTGACGGTTGATCACCGTATGCTTTAGCGAGCAATCCAGATACGAGCATAAGGGCTTCTTCACTCTTGAGCAGACTCTCTGCCCATGGCTGATATTCACCTGATTCAAGAGCATGTTCAATAAGTGTTTTTTCAAAACGTATCCTTGCCTGGCCTTCTATTTCCAGTGCATCAGGAGCAGGTATCCACTCCATTTTCATCTTTGAACCTACGTTCGAAACCATAAATTTAAACTGTTTTGCTTCTCTGGCTGTAAGTAGAAGTCTATTGCTTCCTTCGTGACCGGCGCGACCGGTTCTTCCACTTCTGTGTACGAAAGACTCAAGGTTCTGTGGCAGTCCGTACTGGATGACGTGGCTAACAGCGTCGATGTCTAGGCCTCTTGCTGCGACATCAGTTGCAACAAGGATCGATACACGTCCCCCACGAAGCGCACCCAGAGCGGTATTTCTTTCCCTCTGACTCATATCTCCGTGTATTGGTGTGGCCTTGAAGCCGATATCGCAAAGTTTATCAGCTATATCTTGTGTTTCAGCTCTTGTTCCGCAAAATAAGAGAGCCCTGCTGGGGGCTTCCCAAATGAGCACGTTTGTCAGTCCCTCAAACCTTTTACGAGACGGTATTATATATGCTTTTTGAGTAATGTCTTCGTGAGATGTGATGTCTGATACCAGCGAAATCTTCTTGGGTGCATTCAAGTACTGCCTTGCAAGGTTCATTACTTCTGGCGGTATTGTGGCTGAAAAAAGCCACGTCCGTTCGACACTGTCCATCGACTTAAGTATAGCTTCCATCTCATCATGGAAACCCATGTCAAGCATGTGGTCTCCTTCATCCAGAACGATGCTTTTAATAGAAGAAGTCTTAAAAGTTCCCCTGCGAACATGGTCAAGGATTCTTCCAGGTGTTCCTACGACAACATTTGCGCCGTCTCTGAGCGATCTAATTTGGCGTTCCATATCCAGTCCGCCTACAAGTGTCGCCACCCTTACGCCGCACTCTGAACCTATCCATGCGAATTCCCGTGCAGTTTGTTGTGCAAGCTCACGAGTTGGAGAAAGCACTATGATTTGGGGTTCCTTAAGTTTGGAGTCCATAGAATTGATAAGTGGTAGTGCGAATGCGAGTGTCTTGCCTGATCCTGTCCTTGCTTGAACCATAATGTCGCTGTCAATCAACGTTTCATCTTCGAGAACGCAGACCTGCACCGGCATTGGTGTTTCAAAACCCTTGCGTTCCAAAGCACGCAAAAGTTCAGGACGCAGATTAAAATCTGCGAATTTTTTTGTTTCCTGTGTCATTATAAGATTACCTCCCGTTTTGCATCTTTAAATAAAGATGCTCTGTTGCGCCATTGCATGAAATCCCTACGTGTGGCACAACTCAGGTAAGGTGATCATAAAACTCCCCAGCGGAACAGGCCGCTATATCGGAAAGGTTTTCGTGCAATAGCTCATGGCTTTTAAGCCTTGTTGTAAAAGCAAAAAAATGGAGACTCCCTTGAGGGCCTCCCATTTTGTTGCCCCATATGTAGAGTACTTCTACAAACACAGCATTATGAGCCCTAACAGCTTATTGTCAAGAGTACTATAGCTGTAATAGGATATAAGGAACTATGTCTGATGGTGAAAATTAGAAAGATGACATTTAACATAACATTTAACATCAGAAGCATAAAATCGTAAATGTTTGACACGCCCTGGGAATGATGATATTATACCCAACAATCTGCAAGAAAGGGAGGAACTTTGATGTTGTTAAATAGTATTCTGAACCAGAACATCAATATTATAATTATTAACGCGGCTCCTCCTCGCAGGATCGGCGCTTAGCGCTGTTTTAACAAAGCGAGTTGATGGAGCCCTTCTTTTGAGGGGCTCCATTTTTTTGTTTTTTAACCGACTGGGATTATTTCAAAAATCAATAAGCCCGGAAAGATATGACAGACGGAGGAATAATTATGGAAAATGAGAAAAAAAGAACACTTGAAGTAAGATGGCACGGACGCGGTGGACAGGGAGCTAAAAGTGCATCTGCAATTCTTGCTGAAGTGCTTTTTGAAGAAGGTAAACACGTTCAGGCCTTTCCGGAGTACGGTGCAGAGCGACAGGGCGCACCCATGAGAGCATTTAACAGGGTATCGGACACGCCTATCCGCCGTCGATGCAGCGTAGAAAATCCAAATATCATAGTTATAGTCGACCCCACAATGGTAACCAGCTCGAACCCTTGTGAAGGCTGTACATCAGATGCTGTTTATCTGGTAAACACACCAGAAGATGCTCAAGCACTCCGCAGCAGGATGAATCTTTCAAAAGATGCCAGAGTTCTTGTTGTCGATGCAACGAAGATAACGTTGGAAGAATTAGGGCAGAACAGGCCCAACGCGCCCTTGCTCGGAGCTCTTTCCCACATATTCACCGAAGTGTCTGCCGAAACATTTGCAGATCACTTTACAAAAAAGATGAAACAGTTGCCCGTTCATGTGCTCGAAGCGAACAGAAGGGCTATCCTTCGAGGCCGCGAGGAGGCAGTGCTAGCATGAGCAAACCTAAATGCTGGCAGGATGTCCCTATCGGAACAATCGCATGGGGAGCATCGGCGCTGGATGTAGAAACGGGCCTTTGGAGGAGTATGCGCCCCGTACTTGATCTTAATAAGTGCATATCTTGTCTAAAATGCTGGGTGCAGTGCCCCGATATGTCTGTACAGACCGATGAAGAAGGACGGGTAAGCGGTATAAATATGTTCTTCTGCAAGGGATGCGGTGTCTGTGCCGAAGTCTGTCCGGTGGATGCAATTACGATGCATCACGAGTCAGATTTTACAAGTGAGAAAAGAGAACACGGAGAAAATCCCGGGATGGTGGCTGACCATGTTAAATAAGAAAAAAGAGATGACTTCCGG
>LSQX01119355.1_pt1 | contig 17272 bp, 16 predicted proteins | sample 654561 | NCBI WGS metagenome assembly LSQX01 (sample SAMN04489861, study PRJNA283612) | anaerobic digester metagenome | isolation source: 4 biogas reactors fed with cattle manure at either 37C or 55C with and... | place: Denmark: Kongens Lyngby | collected 2014
CATCTGATGACTTTGTAATGCTTGATTCCTCATCGAAATACTCTGCCGGTAAGAAGTTTTTATCTAATAGGTGCTTGGGGTCGTCAGCATGATTCATTAGCAAATACTCTGCGTCCTTTAATAATGAATCGGAATCAGAGGTTAAAATAATGCTTTGAGGCGATAAGCTGCCGTAAATTACTTCATCATCATGTAGCTTTACCAAAGAGCGTGCAGTGCGTAAAAATATGTGCATTGCAGCCATGTAGGGCAGGCTTCCTCTCTCCTCGATATACTGTTTCAACGTAACGCCGTTATGATAGCTCTCAACCCAATAGAACTCATCACCTATCATGAATGAATCGGTGTTTGGAATATAGTCGGGTACATTTTTTACCCTGTTTGTATGTGCCTCTGCGGCTTCTTGTAACTTTACCTTGTTAAGCAATACTTTATAGAAATGCCTTGACCTTTTACTGTCAATAGCACATTTAATCAGAACTTTTTTATCTTTTTTTGTATCGTATGCAATGTACTTAGTGCCAAGCTCGTCAAAGGAAACCTCACAACCAACAATATATCGCTCTTTATGTGTAGAGCCTACAGCCATGTTGGGGTTTTTATTCTCGTATGCGCCACAGGTTAAGCCGCATATTGGGCATACTTCGTTTTCTATATGCTCCATACAGCCCATACATAGTCTTTTTGCTTCGCTCATAAAAATCACTCCTACTACTTAGTATCGCTCTTTCATTCTTCGCTCCATCTCTCTGGAAGCATCCTTTTGTGCAATATCATGCCGTTTATCATAAAGTTTTTTGCCCTTTGCTACTGCTATCTCCATCTTTACACGCCCATTGGAAAGATACATCGAAAGCGGAACCAAGCTATAACCGTCAGTTTGTGCTAAGCCCTTTAGCTTTCTTATCTGATGCTTGTGTAAAAGCAGTTTTCGTTCACGAAAGGGGTCTTGGTTGAATATGNNGCATGCCAATTACAAAGGCTTCTTCGTTCTTAACCTTTACATAAGCATCCTTTATATTCACCTTACCCTCACGAATGCTTTTTACCTCGCACCCCACAAGCACTATTCCGCACTCATAGGTATCCTCAATAAAATATTCGTGTCGCGCCTTTCTGTTTTGCGCTAATTGCTTTATTCCAACCTGCTTAGGCATTTGCCCTCTATCCCTACAATAATTCGTATAAATATACTTGTCTATCTTACACCAAAACTGAAACTATTGCAAGCCATAGTATATTCCGCTCTATCTGCGAGGTAGCAACACGCTTCTTATTCTATACTCGTAAAAACGAAAAGCAAAGCCTTGTAGCAAATCAAATGCCACAAGCAATGCTTCTACGGCAACAATTATTAGCCATTGAGGTATTTTTATTTGAGGTATGGTAAAGCCAAACAGCTTTATACCCAAAAATATTCCCAAGGCTAAGAACACATTGCAATATAAGAGTTTGATGCAATGCCCAATTATTTTGTCTTTTACTTTGCCATCGATAAACACCTTGAAAATTGCATAGTGCCCAAAAAGTCCAACATAGAGAACCGCAAACATTTTATCCGGAACTAACAATGCCGATAAAAGTCCTGTTGCCAAGTATGCTAAGAATGCGAACAAAAACTCCTCTTCACAAAGCAGTGCATATATTGAAACCGACGCAGTAAGTAATAATACAAGTCGTATATAGGGAATCATACCTGCCGCATAAAGCAAAACAACGCTTAATGCAACTACCATAGACGACAGCGACATTTTTGTGGCAATGCTTAACTTCATATTTTACCCCTTAACAGCATGGAATTAGGTCGCCGCCCATGGCTTCGCAACAGCAATCGGCGCAAATTATCGCAGAGCAACAATCGCAGGTAGAGCAGCCCTTATTGTCTTCCTGTTGCGAGCTTCCGTATCGCCTTCCACCACCATTACTACTATTGTTATAAGTGTAGGTTCGAGGGTTCGCCACCGTTTCGTAAGCGTTTTTGTACTCGAAATTGTTTGGCTCCATTCTGTATGCCGTTTCAAAATGCTTAGAGGCTGCATCGTGCATATTCATCTTATAGCTGACAACGCCGTATAGATAATGCCACATTGCGTTGTGCAAGCCGATTACATCTAGGGCTTGCTTAGCCATAAACAAATCGTTTCTTTGAATCATTTCGGCAACTCGTGAAAACTCATCGGCATACGCGCCCGAATAGCTATTGTTATGCGATTCGTTAGTGCTGTTCTGTTGCTTTTTGGTTAATAGGTCGTAGGCAACATTTATTTCCTTCAGCCTTTCGTTTGCCTCGTTTTGATAGGGGCTTCCTTGGTATCTATCAGGGTGATACTTTTTCACAAGCTCTAAATATGCTTTTCGAATCTCATCTTGAGAAGCATTTGGGCTAACTCCTAATACTATATACGGGTTCATTTTATCTCCTCGTTCATTTTATTTGCTAATAAGGGTGATTGCTTTTTCAAGTCAAGTCGCTTTTTCTTCTTGCAGCTGCACTCACCTAAGTGTCTATCCATCATCTTATATAAGCCTTCATAAAAAATATTATCTAATATCTCGCTGTTCGAATGAAGCTGCAATAAATCATACGCAAGTATGGCTTCGCTTAGTGCAATATCCATCAGAATTTTAGCGTGCTTACTATCAATATTACATACTATAAAGGGATTATAATTGCCCTTTTTAATGTCCTGCTCTCTATCTATTTCAGCATCCAACAAGTAAATCCACTTACCAATATTATAGCTTATTGCTTCGCACAGCTTCAAATCATTAGGTAGTATTGCCTTATTTGAGCATACACAATTCTTCATAAGCTCTCCAAAGGAATTTGCGACTATATCTACACTTTCACATTTTTCTTTTTCAAGTTTTTCTAACTCGGCTAAGCCGTTTTTTATGGCATTATTCGTTTCGGGATACATCCTTGCGGCTTTCTTTGCGGCGCTTTTATACAAGCCATACGAAATTCCAGATAGAACCTTTTTTTCGTCATTCCAATCATCGTAAAACTTGTAGTAGGCAAGCAACACGTTTACAGCGGCGCAGTATTCCATAACATTATTTTTTTTCGCCATGGGAATTTTCTTGAATAGAACATACAAGCAACTTCCAGGTTCGCATGGTGGAGTATCAGTCTCCTGCAATGCAGATAAAAAAATCGCCATGAATGTGCAATCGTAATTAAGCAAATACTGTGAATGTAAGCCAAAGCTACTTTGTAAAGCCTTGCACAAGCCGCAGTAATACGCTTTGTATAAAGCATAGTCGCACATACGCAGATATGGTTTGTAGGGCAAAATATATCCAAACATAGAAAAATTTTACCACTAACGCTCGTGTTTTTCAAATAGTAATAAAAAACGCAAATTTGTTCAAACTATAAGTATATAAACCTATGAAGTTATTGGTAGGTAAAGGAGGTAAATATGCATAAGGTTAATTTTATTAAAATCACATTGCTGATAGGAATCGTGGTTGCGCTTTCCGTTCTATGCTTAATGCTTTGGCAAATGAACAGGAGCTTTGAACCGCAAAGCGGAGCAAGATTTATAAGCATTTTCGGAGGGAATGTGCTATGAAAGACGATAAACAACCTGTGATTCCCATTTCCGACCATTTAGGTACGGCAGGCAACAACAATGCAGGCGAGCGTGAAACTCGCCGAAAAGGCAACAGAAAGAACATAACCGACTATTCAGAGAGAAAAGGTGAGTAGATGAAAAAAGAAAAGCCAACGCCCGAGCAACAGGCATATCTTGATAAAGTAAGCCAAAAGGCACCTAAAAGCAAGGTGCTATCTCAATGCATTAAGGCATTTATCGTAGGCGGACTAATATGCTGTTTGGGTCAGCTTGTTTCGGATATAGGCAGATTACTCTTTACATTCACCACAGCACAAAACGCGGGCTTTACTTCTATTGTGATGATATTCTTAGGTGCATTGTTCACAGGAATAGGAGTTTACGACAAGCTGGGCAAGTTTGCAGGCGCAGGCTCGATAATCCCAATCACAGGCTTTGCAAACGCTATCGTAGCATCTGCTATGGAGCATAAGCGTGAGGGCTATGTGTTGGGTGTAAGCGCAAAGCTATTTGCACTCGCAGGACCTGTGCTTGTTTACGGCATAAGCGCATCTGTTGTGGTCGGACTAATCTATTTTATTTTTGGTCTTTAAGGGGGTAGTATGAATTCTAATAGACAGGGGAAGCAATCGGTTGTGTTCCCATCAAAGCCTAAAATATTAGCTTCTGCGGCTATCGTTGGCGACTTAGAGGGTAATGGACCCATAGGCAAGCATTTTGATATTATTTTAGAGGACGATACATGGGGCGAGGATAGCTGGGAAAAAGCAGAACGAAAGATGTATGAACAATCCGTACGGCTTGCTTGTAACAAGTGCAACATTGCGCCCGAAAATTTGGATTGTATGGTAGGTGGCGATATTTTGAACCAGTTGATATCTGCCAACTTTGGGGCTCGTGCCTTAAAAGCTCCCTACTTAGGAATGTATAGCGCTTGTGCAACGATGACCGAATCGATGCTAGTTGGCACCATGATGATAGATGGTGAATACGCTTCAACCGTAAGTGTAACTGCATGCAGCCATTTCTCTACGGCCGAACGGCAGTATAGGTCGCCTCTCGAGTTAGGCGGACAAAGACCCCCCACAGCTCAACGCACAGTAACGGGCTCGGGATGTGCGATATTAGTTTCAAACGAGTATAAGCCAAGCGTAACCAACACCGATGAGCTTTATCAATCCATCGAAATAACAGGCGGAACAATCGGAAAGGTTATCGACTTAGGAGTAAAGGATGCTAACAATTTAGGTGCGGCAATGGCACCAGCGGCGGCAGATACCATCGAAGCTCACCTAAACGATTTCAATAGAACCGTGGATGATTACGATTTGATTGTAACTGGCGATTTAGGCAGTCTTGGTTCTGCATTGCTTATCGACTTATGCAAGGATAAAAATATCGACTTAAAGGACAAGCATATAGACTGCGGAAACACAGTTTTCTGCGAAGCGCAAAAGTTTGATTGTGGCGGAAGTGGCGGTGGTTGCTGTGCTGTAACACTTTGCGGTTATCTTCTTAAACGCTTGGAAGCAGGGGATATCAACAAAATGCTTTTCATAGCAACAGGAGTTCTATTAAGCCCCGACACTACCCTGCAGGGCGATACGATTCCGTCCATTGCACATGCGGTGGTTTTAGAAAGGAGCAATTCATGAGCGATTTCACACAATATTTCTGGGCATTTGTCGTAGGCGGCGCGTTGTGCGTTATCGGTCAACTGCTATTATCCTACACAAAGCTAACTTCTGCAAGAATCCTTGTTCTTTTCGTTACATCTGGTGTAATCTTTACCGCATTAGGATTATACAGACCCTTAGTTGAATTGGCAGGAGCAGGCGCAACAATCCCCCTCACAGGCTTTGGCTATTCTTTGGGAAAGGGAGTTATAGAAGCGGTTCGTGAATCTGGACTTTTGGGTGCATTCACGGGTGGAACTATGGCGACCGCAGGCGGTATAGCGGCGGCAATATTCTTTGGCTACTTGGTGGCGGTGATATTTACGCCGAAAACAAAGAAGTAATAAAATAGGGGGCGAATTACGCCCCTTAAGTTTCTCAATAGTTTCAGCGGGAGAACACAAAAGTGTCGCCCCTACGACCATGTATCACCTGAAACTTTTCATTATGATTTTTGCTGTGCTTATGCCGTTTGTTTTTAGACTATGACAATCAAAAAGGGACGAATCTCGTCCCTTTTGTTTATTACATCGCAACCTCATACGCATTGACCCCACTCGCTTTATTCCCACACACATAAGGCCTGCTATAAAATGCAATAGACCATCTACCCTCGCCCGATTCGCCCCAAGCGATTCTAAGCACAACCTTGCCAATCCCATACGAAGACTCGATATAGTACCTCGTACCGTTTATAGTGCCAACAAACATTGCAACGTGGTGAATTTCCATAAATCTGCCACAAGTGCAAGTATTATCAGTAAAGAAAATCAAATCGCCTGGAATTAGTGCATCTAACGGTATCATTCCGTTTAATTGCAGGCAGAATTCGCCCTGCTTTTCAGAAGTTCGTGGCAGTTCAACCTCTAATGGCGAATACGCTTTCCGCATGGCGGCAGAGCAATCAAGCTGTCCTACTCCGGTCCCATAAGGCGTACCCAAAAGCGTAAATGCGTTCATAACGGCAATGCTTCCAAGCTCATTCGGGTTTAGCGAATTTAGATAATCAAGAATGGTTTGTCGATGCTCGGCTGTAAGCGGTGCAGTACCTGAATTATATGCGTTTCCAGCCAAAATAGAATCTGTAGCTCCCATAAAAAAGTTTCCGAAGAACAGCGTTTCTTCCGAATATCCATCCGTTTTTACAGTAAGCACCATTGTTTTTGCTCCGAATGTTAGCGAACTAAAAGCTAATTGGTCGTTCAAAGAGCTTGTACCACCTTCTGTAAGCGAATACAAAAGCACATTATCCGAAGCCCCAAATTTCTTTTCGGCAACCGCTTCAAGCGTGTTATCGTTCTTGTAAATCTCGATTTTAATTTTAGTTATAGGAGCAATCGAGCTTATGCTTCCCGCAATGCTATATGCCCTGCCGTACTGCAAAATTTGATTATCGGATGGCAGGTTTGAATTTAATAGCTCAACATTCCCAGTAGGCGGATTCGTAGGGATAGGCGTAGGAGTGGGAGTAGGCTCGGGTGTCGCTGTAGGCGTAGGAGTTGCCGTAGGAGTTGGCGTTGCCGTTGGGGTTGGTGACACCGTAGGAATGGGCTTATTGCTTAGTTGCATATCGAGATAGCAAGAACCTACAGCCTTCGTATCGATACTGCAAACAAGCAGGTTATAAACACCACTTTCTTGAACAAAAAACTCTATTCTCGAAAAACTACCATCTCCGCCGTCATCATTCGCAGCAAACATATTGTATTTCGCATCCAACAAAAACATTACGGTATCTATAGGTGAACTCGCCAAGGAGGTTTCAAAAACAACACAAGTGTCCTCGTGTAAATTTATCTTGTAGCCCAAAGCATAGCAGGTAGTTCCAAACGGATTAGTAGCTGTATAGGAAGTGTATTCGCTTAAATCTATTTCGACTTTGTCGCCCAAAGAAGCGGATTCAAACTTGATTTTATTGTAATTTACATTTGTAGAAATAACATTAAGAGGCTCAGCGCTAAACTCCGAATCGCCAACTAAGTATCTTAGTATAAGCGTTGCATCGCCAGAGTTTATTAGCTCATCACCATTTACATCGGCAGCCAACTCGCCATAAAAGCCAAGTTTTCTTAGTCCTATACTGAATTGCAAAACGGCAATGCTATCGCCAGAATTGATTTTTCCGTCGCAGTTAGCATCGCCAAGCTCTAAATCTATATCAAGTTTTGCGTTTGAAATGGGCATGGAAACGAAAAGCACCATAAAAGCAAGTACAACTAAAAACGCATTTCTATAACGCTTTTTAATGCTCACTGCTCTCCTCCACCTCAATTATACGGACGCGCACAGCAATCTATTTGCCATTTACCTCCGCTTAATCCCCACATTTCTCGAATTACAACTCCATAAATACTGCTTGTAGATTCGATTAGATATTTTACGCCGTCAACCTCTCCTAAATAAATTGCAACATGGTGTATATCGTGATACCTGTCGCATCCGCAATCGGTTCTCCGCATGAAAACCAAATCGCCGGGTTGAAGCTCTGAATAGTCAATCAGCATATCGTTTTCGGCACAGAACTTAGCTTGGTCGGCAGAGATTCTTGGAAGAGATAATCCGATAGCGTTTGAATATGTAGTGCGAACGAATCCGCTACAATCCAACTCGGAATACTGCTTGCCCAAGCTATTTATTCCATAGCCAACGATTTTTTCGCCTGTGTTAGTGCCGGTATCATACGAGTTTAGAAGGTTCAAAATTTTGTTAGTGGTTTCTGCGCTAACCTTATCTCCCTTGTCGAAAATATTTCCGTATAGCTCTGTAAATGAAAATCCCATTGTAAAACGGCTTGTATAAATCATAACATTTGAATCCAGCTTTGTGCTACAGCTAAGCTCCAACAGCTTTTCACCGGGTGAAAGTGAAGAAAACTTAATTAGCTTGTCCAGCGAGTTAGTAGAATTCTTTATTGCGTAACTATACACTCCAACAGTGAAGAGAATCGATTCATTTATTTCTACTTTGCCCGACTCAATATCGGTTATTTTCATGCAAACGCTTGTAATGGGAACCTCTGATGAAATATCAGCGTTAAGGCTATAGGATTTGTTTAGCGGTATGCGAACACCTGCTTTGGGTAAGGTGTAATTATTAAAAACGACCTTGCGGTTTTGCTCTGAAACGACTGGTAAAGTATTAACCATGCCTGTTATAAAACGCAGTATAAGCGAAACATCGGCAGTGTTTATCCTTTTGTCGCAATTAACATCAGAGTTTATTATCTGAGTTGCTTGCAGATTGGTTAGCCCATTACAGTACCTCATTAGCAAAGATAAATCGGCTATGCTCACTCTGCCATCTATATTGGTGTCTCCATATAATACCGTATAACCGGCAAGCGCAGAATCAGCCCTTGTAGCTGTTGGGAATACGCATATAATTGTTACTATAGCCACAAATGCGGCAAAAAACCTTTTAATATTTTCTCTCATTCCATTCCTCACCTGTATTTCATATACCAATTTATAATAGCAATTTATTTTAAAATGTGCAAATGAACAATGCAAAATTTTACAGTTTATTCACAAAGTAGTCTAGTAGGATATAATAATCATAAAATAAACGAACTCGCCATATCATTAAGCATGTTTGAAGCTATACTTGCCCCCGTATTGCTGTTGTTCGGGGCTTTTTTTACAATTAAATTAGAGTTCTACAAGCCCCATACGATTATTAACCTTGTAGTAGGCTGTCTAAAACCCCAACGAAAGCTAAAAAAAGGTGAGATAAGTCCTATTTCGGGTTTGCTAACAGCGCTTGCCGGTACAATCGGAACAGGAAACATTGTTGGAGTCGTAGGCGCCCTAATTATAGGTGGCGCAGGCGCGATTTTCTGGATGTGGGTTAGTGCATTTTTCTCCCTTGCCACGAAGTATTCCGAAGTTTTTCTCGCAGTAAAATACAAAAAGCATAGCCAAGACGTTTACGGTCCCATGGTTTATATTGAAAAGGGTTTAGGAAAGAGCTACAAACCGCTCGCAATCTTATTTTGTGTTTTAGGAATAATAGCCTGCCTCGGAGTGGGTAACTCGGTTCAAGCCAACGCAATCTCAGAAAGCGTATTGGCGCTAATACAATCACAAGCCTTTGTCAGCCAAAAAGGTGAAACCGTAATAAGGTTTGCTGTCGGCATTTTCCTTGCATTTGCTGTTGTTTATGCGCTTCATGGCGGAGCGGCACGAATCACAAAGCTGTCATCAATTTTAGTTCCGATTATGAGCGGACTGTATATGTTAGTCTGTATTTTAGTGTTCATTAAATCCAAGCAAAACGCATTCTCAATCATCAACTACATTGTGCGTGATGCGTTCGATTTCAAATCAGTTGTAGGAGGTTTTGCAGGAGTAGGAATTGCAAAGTCAATAAACATGGGAATAACACGTGGGGTTTTCTCGCATGAAGCAGGCATGGGCTCGGGTTCTATAGCTCATGCTGCCGCAAGTGCCACAACACCACAAAATCAAGCAACTTTGGGCATAATCGAGGTCGTTGTAGATACATTTGTAATCTGCTCCGCAACTGCAATTTCCGTAATATCGGCAGGAGTGCTTATGCCGGAGGGCGGAAACATAAATGTCATGCAAACGATTCAAAACGCATTCGCTACTATTCTTGGAAACGCAGGCGCGGGCATTTTCCTTAGCGTTTCAATAGCACTTTTTGCGTTCTCGTCAATGGTTAGCTGGTCGTTTTACGGAAGTGTATGCTTGAAATATGTAACAAATAGCTCAAAGAGGGCTTTATCGGCTTTCAACTGGGTGTATGCGCTGTTCACAATAATTGGAACGGTGCTGTCCCTTAATTTCGTTTGGAGTATATCGGCAATACTCAATCTACTTATGGCTGTACCGAATCTTTATGCATTGGCAAGGCTTAGAAATGAGATTAAAAACAACGACGACTCTCAAAGGGTATCGCAAAGCGTTTTGGCAAGGGGTAGGGGAACGCACTAAAAAGCTTATTTGCAAAAAAATAGCGACGAATACTCGCCGCTATCAAATCTCAAAATATTATTCCTCGAATGAAGAAACCGAAGTACCGCCTCGCCTATCGTCATAGGCAGAGAAAACTTTTTTGGATTCTGGCGAATATCCAACCGCCGCAATGCTACCAAAGTACGCAGCATCGTCCCTTCTTATGAAATAATAGTTCACTTCCTCCAGTTCAACATTAGTAATAAGTGGGAAAAACTCTCTTTCTTCTATGGTGATTGTATTATGGTTCTTGCTAAACACCCTGCCCTTGAAAATAGCCTCCTGCAAATCGGTGCCAAACTTCAAATAATCGATTAGCACAGGTACTAAAATTTTAGGAATATTATTTCCCCCTGGTGTGCCTATTGAAAGAATAAAGCCATCTTTTCCTCTGATAATTACAGGAGCGCAATAGGTTCTGGGCATCTTGCCATAGTCGGACTCATTTATTCCGCTTGAAGCAAAGTGCTTGCAAGTATTGTTTAAATAGATGCCAGCGACATGCTTGCGAGAACCCCAGAACGATGACAAAGTATTTGTTGATGAAACAACCATTCCGTTTTCGTCTATGATTGTAAAATGGGTTGTGCTTACATGGTCGTAGTCATCGCTTAAATTCACATAGTCTAATTTCAAAAGCTCTTTAATATAGTCAGCAGAAACAAGCTTTTGCTGGTCGATTTCTACGAATTTCGGGTCTGCGATATGGTCAACTCTGTCGGTGTAGGCTTTCGAGGTTATCTCATAAAGCTGGTTTAAATATGTTACAGGGTCCTCACTGGGGTTAGCAATATCCAAAGCCTCTGCCATTCTAAGCATCTGAATAACCGTAATGCCTGCAAAGGGTGCAGGAGCGGCGGCAACCTCATAACCCATGAAGTTAGATATAACAGGATTAGTTTTTTGAACGTTGTATGCCGCTAAATCGGGCATTTTTATATCTGCGCCTTGCATATTTGCTATGCTTTGGGCAATTTCTCCCTTATAAAAAGCGTCTGCGCCATGCTCGGCTATCAAACGAATTGAATTTCCCAGCTCGGGCTGAAAAAGCGTGTCGCCCTCTTCAAGGCGATTTCCGTTTTCATCGTAAAAATTTCTATTGTCGCTAAGGCTTGCCCATGCAACTCGTATGCGAACATCTAAATCCTCAGAAACCTCTGTGCCGTTTTCTGCGAACTCAATAGCAGGGGCAACAAGCGCTGAAAAATCAACAGATGCGTAATCGTTGTAAACCTCCTGTAAGCCCTTAACAAAGCCGGGAACGCCAATATAGTTCCTCGAAACCTTAGAGGTAGAGCGCATAGCTGCAAAATAGTTATAAAAAGCATATTCGTTGGTTGCAGGGTCGAACAAAAGCAAGCATCCGCCACCGCCTAAGCCGGAAGCATAAGGTTGAACAACCGCCAAGGTATATGCAACAGCAATAGCAGCATCAACGGCATTTCCACCTGCCTCTAAAATTTTCATGCCAACCTGAGTAGCCAACTTGTTAGATGTGCTAACCGCATAGGTATGCGTGGAAGCGTTAATCATGTTTCCATTTGGAGTTGAAGATGGTGAAACATCAATATCTACTGGACCTTCACCATTTTGAAACCAATTACAAGCGGTTGACATAAAAAGCATTATAAAAAGCAATGCGAAAGAGAATAACCGTTTTGCTATCGGTTTTTTTATGTGCATAACAAATATACCTCTTACCTCTCTAACCTTCTGTGAGGTTTATGCTAACTGTTAGGTTAGCCGTTGGCTGTCGCAAACAAAATTGCGATTATGAATTTACGAAATCGTGTTATTTAGGCAAATTCAACAGTCTGGTGCTAACCAATAGCTTAGCCTAAACATTATAGCCTGCTAATATTTTCTTAGCAACCAACAATTTGTTCCAAAAGAAAATATTATGTCGAACATTTCAAATTATCCGAGCTTTATCTGCAATTTCGAGTTTGTTATCGTGTAAGAATCATCCTCCAAAAACTTCGTTATCGTGGTGAAGATTCTATTCGTGTAAAGTGCATTTGAAGTAAGCTCGGGAACTCCTGAATTTATTCTTAACGGAATAACCTCAACGCTAATATTGTTCTCGGTATCCATTGTCATATTTAGGGCTATACTATCACAGGTTCTTGAACTTGCATCATCAAAAATATAACTGCCAAGGCTATACGCAATTAAACCATTCCTGTATCTCTCAACGGGAAGCACAACACGGGGGTTGGCACCAACAACCATTGTGGCTCCTGCATCAATCAGCTTTTGCCCCAACTTACGCATGGATTCATTAGGAGTAAGCATGTACTCATGCCCCCAATTAACATAAACGATTACTATATCGCATTTAGAACGAGCATTATTTACCGCAAGCGTAACATTGGCGTTGTTCGAAGAAGCTACACCTATTACGCCTTCCTTTGACGTATAATCGTTCGGAAATCCTTGAATCATACTAAGTATTGCAACCGTTTTTCCGTTTACATCAAACTTTTTATATGCACCAGCCTCAACATTATCATAACCTGCGCCAACATAGCTAATACCAAGTGAATTTAATGTATCAAACACCTCAGGCATCACTTCTCTACCTAAATCTGCAATATGGTCATTAGCTAAGGATAGAACATTGAACCCTGCATTTTTAATATGCTCGATATTCTTGGCTTCTGTATAATAATACGAATACTTGTCTATCTTCGGATAATCCTTGATATCTCCCTTAATTACTGCCATATCGAGGTTCGCCATAATAATATCAGAATCTAAAATCAAATCCGCTGTAGGAATAAACAGCTTATCGTATCCAACTTGCTCGCCAAGACGTGCAATAGTTCTGCCAAACACAATATCACCGAAGAATGAAAGTTTAACATTTGGGTCATTTTCTGCAATTTTTGGGTCGTGTGGAGTTGCAGTTTGCTTTTTTAAGTTGCTTAAAGTTGCACTCGAAGAAATTACAAGTGTTGCTAACAAAACAACCGCAATAACCAAGGGCAATACAAGAAGGCGCCTATGCTTCTCTACTACATAGGCTAATACTCTATCCCTTAGTGGCATTTTTGAGCGCATTCTCTGTTTCTTCTCCATCTTGCACTCCTTAATAAAATAGATAAATCAAGTTCATAAGCCCGAATACAATCAAGGTTACTATGAACGAAGATGCTACAGTAATCGGAATTCCCTGCTTTGAATATGCGTTAGCCAATAAACCTGGTACGATAACGCCGATTCCTCTGAAAGTTAGCGATGCAAAGGGTAGCATGGGGTAGCATAAATCAAATATCAGTTTGAATGCCATAGCGATAATAAGCGTGATAACGAACTTGCGTCTGCCGAAAAGTATTACATATCTTGGGAGAACGAACTCAACCACAACATAAGTCAGCATACTGATTAAGTAAACCGAAACCAAAATCAATGGTTGGTCGAAAACTAAAGCCAAGTAGCCGGGAACTACAACGCCGCCTACAAGCACTCCAAAGAACTCCTCAGCTAAAAAGCTGCACGTTAGCCCCAATATAATCGAAATGTATAAGTCTGTAACTTGCATAAACTATTTCCTTTCAATACCTTCCTGTGTTTTTTCCTCTGAAATATCTTCATTATCCTCAATTATAATCTCTTTAATCTCTTGTTGGTTTGCGTTCAATAGCTTGTCCAAGAAGATTTCGCCATGACCGTGAATATTTCCAACGCAAAGAATAAGCCTACCATCCATAACCTTTTCAAGTGCCGCAATTACAATATCCACGTCTGTACGCTCGAAGTTATGATAATCCACGATATTATTTAGCTTGCCATTGTGGAATGCCCTCGTAACGGGATGCGTGTTTTCGCCAACTACAAACAAAGATGCGTTTGGAATCCTATCCAAAAAGTCGTTTGCAAACTGGCGAGTTCTATCCACTCTGTCTGGTCTTGCATTCAAGAAAATAATCGGATTATCCGTAGGCAGCGTGCCTAAATCCTCCAAGCGCTTCCAAATTTCAAGCGTTGAATGCGGTTCATTTGCAGCAAAGGCATTTACAAGCGTTGCCTTATGCGAGTTGTACTCGAATGGGATTATATGCAATGCGCCTGGGTCGGGATGAGCCTTTAACAGTCCACGAAGCGCAACCTCCCTGTCTATTCCTAAAATCTCCGCTACCGCCAAGGGCATTGCGCAGTTGTTAGGAAACACAAAGTAGTTGAATTTCTCTAAAAAGCCTTCGGGGATTTGACTTTCGTCTGCCACGATAACTTTAGCATTGTATTTCTTAGCTTCTTGCTTGAAAAACTCTGTGAATTCGCAATCGGGAACGATAACCGTTCCGTTTTTAGGAATTGTGCGTGAAAAAGCGTATGCTATCTGCTTTGTAGTGGGGCCCATAACGTCTAAATGGTCTTCCAATACATTCGCAATAATAGTAATGTTGGATTTCAAAATATCGTGCTGATACACCCTTTGAAGCTGGGGTTCAACCGCCATACACTCGCAAACCAAGGCATCTGCGCCCATTTTTACAGCTCTTTTGATAACTCGAACCTGCTCAACGATGTTTGGTCCACGCTTTCCACGCTGAATCTCAAACTCTTCCTCCGTGTTCCAATAAATCATTCTTGCGGCTGTGCCTGTGGTTTTTGCGATTACTTTGTAGCCTGCCTCTTTTAGAACAGCGCAGGTCATACGAGTAATTGTTGACTTTCCACGAATGCCGTTTACATTTATGCGGATGCTTAGCTTCTCAACATTTTTGTCATTACTTCGTTTTTCGATAATGCCCAATGTAATCAAAACAACTAAGCACACACCCGTAATAATTAGTTCTAACATCAAATATTTCCTCTGTTTTTCTGCGTATCGGAATCAAAAAAATCAATACCAATACAACAAAAAATTATACCATAAGCAGTTATTTTTGCAATAGTCATTTTATTTTACCCAAATAGCTAATAAAGACCTCATTTATTTTATTTTTGTTTATAAAAACTGAATTTTGCCCATAAAATGTGGTTTTTATGGCAGGTACAGTTGTTGAAACAAAAAAATTTTCCAAAACTACACCCCGAAAATTTAATTGATTGTTTACAAATTCCAAAATGAAAAGCCGCACCCATTACGAGCGCGGCTTATGCGAGGAAAAATGAAACTGCTAACTTACAATGTGTAGAAGTATCGCTACGGCATCACCTGTGTTGACTTTGCCGTCTGCGTTATAGTCTGCGGCTTCTTTTTGGTCGTCAGTCAGTGCTATGGAATTAGTTGTGGCTTTAAGTACCATAACTGCATCGCCTGTGTTTATCATTCCATCGCCGTTAATGTCTCCTAATCTAAACTCATCCACCAAGTTCATTATTTCAATAGGGGCGTATCCTTCAATGCAAGGACCAAGTTGACAGAACTCATTAGAACCCCAAGTCCACAGTGTGCCGTCTGTTACAGCCATGCTGTGATAGCCTCCCGCCGAAATAGAAGTAACATTCTTCAATATATTTATTGGCGTGCTACTATCTTCATTATCGCCATTACCGAGCTGATACAACTCGTTCCTTCCCCAAGCCCATAATGTGCCGTTTGTTTTAACAGCCATGCTGTGGGAGGATGCAGAAATGGAAGCAACATTATCCATAATCTTTATGGGTTTATTGCTATTTTTGTTGCTACCATTGCCAAGCTGACCATAATCATTATCTCCCCAAGTCCACAATGTGCCGTCTGTTTTAATAGCCATGCTGTGCGAGTAGCCCGCCGAAATGGAAGCAACATTATCCATAATCTTTATGGGTTTATTACTATTTTTGTTGCTACCATTGCCAAGCTGACCATCTTCATTGTAACCCCAAGTCCACAATGTTCCGTCTGTTTTAATAGCCATGCTGTAAGTTATGCCTGCCGAAATAAAAGCAACATTATCCATAATCTTTATGGGTTTGCTGCTATCTTCTTCGCTTCCGTTTCCGAGCTGACCATACCAGTTAGCACCCCAAGTCCATAATGTGCCGTCTGTTTTAACAGCTATGCTGTGATAATAACCCGCCGAAATGGAAGAAACATTATCCATAATCTTTATGGGTGTATCGCTGTTACTATCACTACCGTTACCCAGTTGTTCCCACTGATCGCTTCCCCAAGTCCATAATGTGCCGTCCGTTTTGACAGCCATGCTATGATGGCCTCCCGCCGAAATGGAAGCAACATTATCCATTGTTTTTATGGGCATAAATTGTTCATCCCCACAAATCCACACATCCCCCCAAGTCCACAGTGTGCCATCAGTTTTAATTGCCATAGTGTGATAACCTCCCGCCGAAATTGAAGCAACACTTTCAATTACCTTTCGGGGTGTTTTATTGTTAGTATATCTTCCGTTTCCCAGTTGACCATCCCAGTTTTCTCCCCAAGTCCATAATGTGCCGTCGGTTTTGATTACCATGCTGTGCCAGCCTCCAGCAGCAATGGAAGCTGCATTATCCATAATCCTTATGAGTGTACTACTGTCTTCTAAGCTGCTGTTGCCCAGCTGTCCACTACTGTTCCATCCCCAAGCCCAAAGCGTGCCGTCTGTCTTAACGGCCATGCTGTGATAGTAACCCGCAGAAATGGAAGCCACATTGTCCATAATCTTTATGGGAGTATTGCTGTCTTCGTTGCTGCCGTCGCCAAGATGATCATACTTATTATCTCCCCAAGTCCACAATGTGCCGTCAGTTTTTATAGCCATGCTGTAATAGTGTCCCGCTGAAACGAAATCCACATTATCCATAATCTTTTTGGGTATATTGCTGTCTTCGTTATTGCCGTTGCCAAGTTGACCACTGATGTTATCTCCCCAAGTCCACAATGAGCCGTCGGTTTTTATAGCCATGCTATGCCCATCGCCAACCGAAATGGAAGCAACATTATCCATAATCTTTATAGGCACATTACTGCGCTCATAGCTACCGTTGCCAAGCTGACCTATACCGTTCGGTCCCCAAGCCCAAAGTGTGCCGTCTGTCTTTATAGCCATGCTGTTACAGCCTCCCGCCGAAACGGAAGCGACATTATCCATAATCTTTATGGGTT
>LSQX01339629.1_pt3 | contig 17269 bp, 12 predicted proteins | sample 654561 | NCBI WGS metagenome assembly LSQX01 (sample SAMN04489861, study PRJNA283612) | anaerobic digester metagenome | isolation source: 4 biogas reactors fed with cattle manure at either 37C or 55C with and... | place: Denmark: Kongens Lyngby | collected 2014
GCAACTGCGATTACAGAAATAGCATTATCCATTCCATTAGCTAGTGAAGTGGTGCCATCAATGGGGTCAACGGCTATATCAACCTGACTATAATTGGGATCGCCAACCTTTTCTCCAATATACAGCATGGGTGCCTCATCAATCTCCCCTTCCCCAATGACCACTTCGCCGTTAATATTTAAAATATCAAACATAACTCTCATCTGCTCAACAGCCACGCCATCAGCTTTTTCTTTTTCCCCCTTACCAAGATACTTTGCACTTGCTAAGGCAGCCGCTTCTGTTACTCGAGCTAAGTTAATACCTAAATCTCTATCCATACCTTACCCTCCTCTTTATAATATGTTTTTAGTCAACTTGTTACATCTACTATAGTTGGCTTTAAGTAAAGTTTCAATTTTAGCAAACAAACTTTACAATCTCTGTTTTATCCCTTGATGGAAATTTTTGAACTGGATTTAAGTGGTTCATCACAAAATAACCCCTATTATCAGATTTAATCCAACAATAGGGGTTAAAGATTTATCTTCTAGTATTTAATTTCATTGTATAGAGTCTTCTAATGTATGTCCGTTTTTCATTATGACATACACCAATGACATCCTATCTTTTTTAGATTGTTTAATGTCTAGATATGGATTGATCCGTCGATGGCACCATAGGCCGCTTCAACAATTGCTTCAGACAGGGTCGGATGTGGGTGTACAGCATGACTTAAATCGTGGACCGTTCCTTCAATTTGCATGATGGCTACAAGCTTTGAAATCATATCTGTTGCCTTTTCTGCAACGATATGAGCTCCCACAATTTCACCATACTGATTATCAGATATAAGTTTAACAAAGCCCACCGTTTCGTCTTCAGCTATGGCCATTCCATTGGCTTGGAGTGGGAATTTGCTTACTGTTATATCTAAGCCCTGATCCTTGGCTTCTTCTTCAGTTAAGCCTACACTGGCTAGCTCTGGGAAAGAATACACGCCCTTCGGAATTAAGTTATAGTTTAAACTTCGCTCTATGCCGCTTATATTCTCTACTGCCACGATGCCTTCCGCTGATGCTGCGTGAGCCAGGGGTAGTTTTCCATTCACATCACCAATGGCGTAAATGTTCTTAATGGAAGTTTCCATTTTATCATTGGTCTTTACAAAGCCTCTTTCATCTAACTCAATCCCTAAATTCTCAAAGGATTCCAAATTGGGCTGAAGCCCCATAAATAACATGAATTGGTCTCCCTGATAAGTTTCGGTCTTTTCTTTCACTTTAATCTTCACGCCATCTTTAGAAAACGCCTCAATGGTTGCTTTTGAAACCAGCTTAACACCATCTTTTTTGAGTTGTCGCTCCAGCGTGGTTGCCATTTCCTTTTCCATTTGCGGCAAAATTCTATTGTCCGCGTGAATTAAGGTCACCTCTGAGCCAATCGCATTAAACAAGGTAGCATATTCCACAGCATAGGTATTGCTTCCTACAATAATCAGTTTAGAAGGTATTTCTTCAACTTCCATTAGTTGCTTGCTGGTGATAGCTCGGCCATCTTCATAAAGTTCATTTAGACCTTGGATCTCTTCATACTTCGGGCTGGCCCCTGTTGCAATAATTAATTGGTTAAATTCGATCTTTTCGCCTTCTACTTCAAGGGAATTCTTTTGCAGATTTGTGGCCTCACCATTGATAAAATCAACCTTGTTTTTCTTAAATAACATCTTAATTCCAGTTGTTAACTGATTGACCACTTTATCTTTTCTTTTTAAGAGTTTTTTAAAATCAACTTTTATCTCGTCTTTTTGAACGCCAACAATACCAAACTCTTCGCTTCGCAGAATATCTTTATAATGTTTGGCCGTGATTAGCATGGTTTTAGTTGGGATACATCCCCAGTTCAGGCATGATCCACCTAACTTTTCTTTATCAATTACTAGAACCTTGTGACCTAGCTGAGCGGCTCGAATTGCAGCCACATACCCACCTGGACCAGCCCCAACAATTGCTATATCATATTTTTTCATGGACTAACATTCCTTCCCTTCGCTTAGTAATCGTAGTACTTCGTGCATATCAGAAAAAAACAATATAAACGCAATGAAACTTTGAGCATTTATATTGTTTTTATAGAATTAATTGGTTTTAAACTAAGACTTCAACATGAGCATTTCAGGATTTGTTAAAAGGTCTTTTAAAGTGTTTAAGAACCTTGCTCCACTAGCTCCATCAATGGTTCGATGATCGTAGGATAGGGATAGAGGCAATACTTTTCTAATTACTATTTCATCACCTTCAACCACTGGTTTCTTGACGATTCGACCTAAACCAAGTATACCGGCTTCTGGATAGTTTATAATCGGTATTCCAAAATGTCCGCCAATGGAACCATAGTTTGTAACCGAGAAGGTGCTACCTCGTAACTCTTCGAGTTTAACTTCGTTTTCTTTCGCTCGTCCTGTGACATCCTCAATGGCTTGAGCTAATTCCACAATACTCATCCTGTCAGCGTCTTTAACCACTGGAACCATTAAGCCACGATCGGTATCCGTAGCCACTCCAATATTGTAGAAGTGTTTTAAAATTAATTCCTGGTTTTCTTCATCTAACTCAGAGTTGAATTCAGGGTATTGCTTTAGGGCAATAATAACTGCTTTAATTATGAATGGAAGGAAGGTTAAGGAAACACCTTCTTCTTTTAAAACTTCTTTGTATTTCTTGCGGAAGGCATCCAAGGCTGTAACATCAATTTCATCCATAGCTGTTGTATGAGGAATGGTAAATCTTGACTCTGCCATCTTTGTTGCAATGGTTTGTCTGATCTTGGTAAGAGGAATCCGTTCCACTTTCTCCTCACTGATGTCTCTGGTAATTTCTGGTGCACCAATTTGCTTAGCTGGTGTAGATTTCTCAGGCTTGGCTTTTTCTTGTGATTCAGAAGCTTTTTTAATATCTTCCTTCATCACGCGACCATTCGGTCCGCTACCTTCAATACTGGTGATATCAACACCCATATCTTTGGCCATGTGTCTGGCCACAGGGGTTGCCAGCACTTTCTTTTTCTCGCTGGTCTTTGTTTTGGTTTCCTGACCTTCGGTGCTTGGCGGGATTTCACGGGATGACGCAATAACCTCTCCGACAACACCAGCTGTTTCTTCTTCCAAAACTTCTTCTTTTTCATCCAAGTCATCTTTTTTAGGTTCTTTTGAATCTGCTAAATTCTCTTCTTTCATCTGATCCTTCAAGTCTCTATCACCTTGCTTAGACTCTTCGGACTTGGAATCGCTCTTACTTGTGCTGTCAGAACCGGCAGAGCTGCCACCTTCTGTATCAATTACGATAAAGACGTCACCAACATGAATGGTGTCACCTTTTTTAAACTTTAATTCTAAGACCTTGCCTGTTCTGGCTGAAGGAATTTCTGTGGTCACTTTATCCGTTTCAACTTCTGCCACGGACTGTCCTTCCTTAATTAAATCGCCTTCTTCAACTAACCATTCAAAAAGGACCCCCTCATGTATTCCTTCACCGATATCTGGAAAAACATATTCAAATTTCATTTAGTCCTCCTGTTAATACTTAACTATTTCTTCAATCTTTTGTGCAATTCTCTCTGGTGTAGGAATATAGTGCTTCTCACCTCTTGGTAATGGGAAGGCCGTATCAAAGCCTGTCAGCCTTGATGGTGGCGCTTCAAGGTGAAGGAATGCTTTTTCATTTACAATCGAGATAATCTCTGAACCTAGACCTAATGTTTTAGCTGCTTCATGAACCACAAGAACTCGTCCTGTCTTTTTAACCGACTCAATAATGGTTTCTCGATCCATGGGTGCGATGGTTCTTAAGTCAATTAGTTCAGCTTTGATGCCTTTCTTTTCAACAATTTCTTTGGCACTTTCGATTTCTCGCACCATAGCTCCCCAAGCAATCACTGTGATGTCTTCTCCTTCACTCACAATCTTGGCTTTACCAATTGGAATGGTGTAAGCTTCTTCAGGAACTTCTTGCTTAAAGGCTCGATAAATCCGCTTGGGTTCCCAAAATAGAACCGGGTCATTATCGCGAATAGCCGAAATTAAAAGTCCCTTGGCATCATAAGGTGTTGATGGAATCACAATTTTAAGGCCTGGAATATGAGCATATAAAGCTTCCGTACTCTCTGAGTGATGCTCTAGGGCTCGAATCCCTCCACCATAGGGTGCTCGGATCACCATGGGTAGATAAAATCTTCCCCGTGAGCGGTTTCTCATTTTGGCAACATGAGAAACAATTTGGTTAAAGGCAGGGTAGGAGAAGCCAGAAAACTGCATCTCAACAACGGGTCTTAGACCATTTACTGCCATACCAATCGCCGAACCTACAATAGCCGATTCAGCTAAGGGTGTATCGAACACTCGTTTTGCTCCAAATTCTTTTTGTAGGTCCACGGTGGCACGAAAGACTCCACCTTCAACACCTACATCTTCTCCATAAACTACAACCGTTTCATCTAGCTTTAATTCATTCATTAGGGCTTGGTTGACAGCACCGACGATGTTTAATTTGTTTGACATACTATTTCACTCCTTCTAAAAAGGATTTATATTCATCCAATTGCTCTTGAAGCTGCGGCGTCATTTCTTCATATTGATACTTAAAGATATCCTCAACTTCAGTATCAGACTTATCTTCTATTGATTCAAAGGTCGCTCCTACTTCTTGGTCTAATTCCTCTTTGAGTTCTTCAATGTATTCTTGAGTTATGATTCCCTCATTTAATAAGTAGGTTTCAAAACGTTTGATTGGATCTTTCACGGACCATTCTTCCACCTCTTCATCTAATCGATACTTGGTTGGGTCATCTGATGTAGTATGAGCTCCTAAGCGATAGGTATAAGCTTCAATCAGCGTAGGTCCTAAGCCTTCTCTGGCTCTTTCAACAGCTTGTTTTGTAACAGCATACATGGCAAAAATATCGTTCCCGTCTACTAAGATTCCAGGAATATCATAGGACACAGCTTTTTGAGCTAAGGTCTTACTCGTTGTCTGCATCTTCCTTGGAACCGAAATAGCGTACTGGTTGTTTTGAATCACGAATACAACTGGTGCATTAAAGACTGCAGCAAAGTTGATGGATTCATGGAAGTCGCCAGAGGAAGTTCCTCCATCACCCACGTAAGCCATGGCTACACTATCTTCGCCCTTGATATTGTTTGCCATCGCAATTCCCGTGGCGTGCTGCATCTGCGATGCAATGGGAATTGCTACCGGTAACATGTTGACACCTTCAGGCATATAGCTGCCCCATTCGTTACCGTACCAATAAAGATAAATATTCTTAAGAGGAACTTCCTTAACTAACCAAGCTCCTAATTCTCTAAAGGCAGGTACCAACCAATCTCTTTTCTCTAAAGCATAAGCACTGCCTACTTGAGCCGCTTCTTGCCCAGTATTTGGCGCATAAGTTAGCATCCTACCTTGTCGTTGATAGGACACTGCTCGCTCATCTATTATTCTTGTAAAAACCATAGTTTTATAAAGGTATTTTAATTCATCCTCAGAAAGTTCTGGTAGGTTTTCTTTATCTACTACCTTCCCGTTTTCATCTAAAATCATATAAGGTTCTTCCGTTCTAGGATCATGTTTTTCAAAATCCATGATGTTCCTCCTTCATTTAAGTTGGTGTCTCAGTGGGGTTTACAGTAGCTTTTACAGTACTATTTGGTTGACACTAAAAAATATAGCATCTTATCCTATAAAGTATCAGTATCTTGAGGAAAACCAGCATCACCAATCAGCATCACTAATTGGTAGAAAGCTTAATTTCGCACAGGATTAAAACAAGTTGATTTTTTTATTTGCATGGATGTCGTTAATGTGCCGAAAAACTCTACGATGAACAATAGATATTTAGGCATTTGATGAAAACAATAATCCATCAAAGTTATATCCGACCACTCCACTTGTATTTAATTATATCGAAACGTTTTCGTTTAATCTTTCTTTTCTTAAATATTCACAAAAACTGCACCAAAGCTTAACACTTACACCGCTTTTTAATAATTTCCTCATAAAGCTTTTTTAACATTTTGCCCCTATCCCTTCATAGTATTCTTTATCTTTAACGACCCGACTTTTCCATCGTCTCCTTCTTGTTTCCTTATCCATTTTTTCGCCTCCCTACTTTCTCCCATCTCTAGGACTTCTTGCTAACCTGTCTCTAATTAATTCTTGTGGGGTTGGCTACTATATATCCTTAGCATTCAAAGTAAAAAATAATCTAACTGGTCCAAAGATTGCCCTTTGTCTTTCTCTTTATTTTTTTCATATTTGTTAATGAGGTTTATAAAGTGTAAACCAATGGAAACAAAGTTCTCACTTTCTGTTTAAACCAATAGATTTCGTTACTTATTTTAAAAACTTCTAATCTAATGCAATGAATGTTCACTTTGCTTCCCAAAGAGGCATGCTAAACTAAAACTAAGACAAAATCACTTTCACTTATTTTATAAGTTGAAAACTCAAAAATGATATAGGAGGAACAGATGGAAACAAACGATAGGAAAGTCTTTGGAATTTATGAAGAAGTAGTAGAAGCTCAAAGAGCTGTAGATCACTTATTAGAGATGGGTTATCAATCCGATGATATATCCATTCTTTCTAGGGATAAAGATAAAACAGAAGATATGAAGAGAGTCGATACTAGCCTAGAAGCCGAAGATTCTTCAACTGCCGCTGGACTTAAAGGTGGAATGGCTACCGGTGCAGCTGTTGGTGGTGTTGGTGGACTCTTAGCAGGACTTGGAGCTCTTGTGATTCCTGGCATTGGTCCAATCCTTGCAGCAGGACCATTGGTATCGGCTCTTTCTGGAGCAGTAGCTGGTGGTGCCCTTGGCGGAACCATTGGTACACTTGGTGGAGCTTTAATGGATGCTGGAGTATCAGAAGAAGAAGCTCGGTACGTGGATGATCGCTTCCAAGAAGGAAAGATCATTGTATATGTTGAAGCTGATCCTTCTAGATTTGACGATGTATCTCGAACCTTAAATTATCCTAGTTCGTCAGCTCGTGAGCCGATCAAAGGTCACGCTGATGAAATGAAGGCAGATCCTAACAACTATTCAGGCAGTTCATTCGACAGATCCCGAGATCCTAAGGACATGCGTGATCCTGAATATGAAACTGTCAGTCAAGAAGACCCACTAGGAGCTCAGCGAGTGGATCAAGTCCCCACTGAAGACTTGGCAAAACCAAAGCCAAATGCTCCAGAGTACGAGTCTGAAGACCCTTATAATGAAGAGGATTATAATGAAGTTCAAGACGTTATAAAAGAGGGTACAGTTCCGAACACAGACCGCTCTTATAGCAATCTTATGGCCGGTGCAGCACGAGTTAATCCCGTGGACCCTACCGTTGCAACCGGTTACACTGGAAGTGAATCTAGAATTCTTGATGAAGAATCAACCATGGACAATCGAGATAAGGCAATGTATGATGCTGAAGCTCTTGATCACCAAGGTAAAGATATTTTGCATGAAAAAGATTTATCGGATGGAAAAGATGAATCCATCAAAGACACCAAAGAATGGCTCGATGAAAAAGTCGAAGATATCAAAGATACATTTGATGAGAGTAAAAGAGACAGTGTTAGAAGTTATCATAAGGAAGACGAAAAATAAGCGGAAGAAAATCTCTTAGATGTCGATTATGATTTGAATAGAGATTCGACGAATTCTTAACATAGGATGAAAATAAGCGGTTAATAAGAACACCTAGACTTCATACTCGTTAGAGTTTTGAAATCTAGGTGTTTTATTTTTGCTCGTATTTTATTTTAAGTCGATCAGGAAGTTGCTCTGACCAAGGTAGGTCTTCTTGGAGCTTTTCATCAGTTTGTTTGCTTTGACTTGGCTCTTCGATGAGGTATTTTAAGTACTCATAGGGATGCAGTTTGTTGGTTTTGGCTGTCTCAACGATGCTATAAATTATTTCGCTAGCTTCGGCTCCTTTTACACTAGCACTAAAGAGCCAGTTTTTACGGCCAATTACAAACTCTTTGATTTTAAAAAATTCTTTTTGATAATCTAAACCAACCCTATACTTTAATTTTTTACTCTTTCTTTTATTTATACTTTTCCATTATCGCCTGAATCTGCTCCCACTTAGCCTCCATTTCCTGAACCATCTTGATCTGAGTTCTCGCTCGATCTAGGTTATGATGGGGACGATTGATGTGGAAATAAACATCACCCTCTAAGAAATCAGCTAAGAAACGCAAGGCTGATTCATAGGTCATGGTCAAAGCACCTAATGGAAGTAAGTCCACCTCTCGTTCGGTCAAATTCCCATCTAGGGCTTCTAAAAAGCCTTTGGTAAAGGCATCATAGCGCTCTAGATCGCAGGAGACTTTACTTAGGTCAGGTTCATCTTCAGCTGCCGTATTGGTTCCAAAGCGAATCGAGTCGCCAAAGTCATTCACGGCTAAGCCAGGCATTACCGTATCTAAATCAACCACACAGACCGCCTGCCCTGTCTTTCGGTCGATCAAAACATTGTTCGTTTTAGTATCATTGTGAGTTACTCGTAACGGGATTTCGCCTTGGTCATAATACCCAATGAGTTCATTGGCGATGTGTTCCCGATCTAAGATGAAGTTTATTTCTTCTTGAACTTCTTTAACCCTTCCCACGGTATCTGCTTCCACAACTTTTTTAAAAGCCTTATATCTCTTCTTCGTGTTATGAAAGTCTTGAATGGTTTCATGGAGCTGATGAGCAGGAAAATCTGCTAGTTGTTTTTGAAATTTCCCAAAGGCTTTCGCCGATTGGTAAAAAACTTCGGAGGATTCAATGACATCATAGGAAGTGCAGTGGTCAATGAAATAATAAATTCGCCAAGGCTCCCCCCTACTGTCAATAAAATAAGGTTTATTTTCCTTTGTTTTAAGAACGGTCAGGGTTTCTCGGTCAGGATCCCCACCTTCTGTGCGAATCTTTGATCTTAGATGATCTGTAACATGGATGATGTTTCCCATTAATCCATCAATATCTTTAAAGATGGTTTGATTAATTTTTTGACCTATAAACTTTTCTTTTTTGCCGCCGTGATTAAATTCAAAAGCGAAGGTTGTGTTAATATGACCACTGCCATATATTTCTGCTTGGACTAATTCGCCAGGAAAATAATAGTTATCTAGAATTTCTTTAATAATTTTATCTTTCACAACAATTTAGTCCTCCCAAAGCTTGGCTGGATATTTCCCGCTTGCTTTCATCTCCTGAATGGCTTTTACAACCACTGGCTTATCTTCCTTATAGGTTACGCCATACCATTTTTCTTCTGACTTCAATACTTTCACACTAACTTTGTTCTTATCTAACAAGTCTGAAACAAGAGTCGGCAACAGATATTCACTTTTTAAAGGGTTTCTTTTTAACTCTTTTTCAAGAAATTTCGGAAAACCCTTTTCTATTTCGGCTAGCATCTTATGTGGGTATCCCCACATATTCATAGAAACCATGCTCTTTTCATCCACAGGATGCCACGTTTCGCCATCATCTTCCGTATAGGCAATGTGATCTTGAAACTTTTGAATCTTGGTACGTTCCACAATATCTAATAAATAACCGTCCTCACTGACTTGGCATATGCCCCTGGCCACATGACCATTATCCGTCACCGTGTTGTAAAGTCGGTATCCAACCATGCTTAATGGAAGCTTATCGTCCTCTTCGGCATTGGCGAGAAAATCATAGATTTTTTTAAATGCATCCCTTCCATAATAGTCATCGGCATTAATTACTGCGAAGGGACCATCAATTAAATGCTTTGCACTATAAATTGCATGAGCTGTCCCCCATGGCTTGACACGCTCATCAGGAATTTCAAAAGATTGGGGTATGTTGTCTAACTCTTGAAATGCATATTCCACCACGATCTTTTTCGTTATGTTAGGATGAATACTTTCTTTAAAATCTGCTTCAATCTCTTTTTTAATAATAAAAATCACCTTTTCAAAGCCTGCTTCAATGGCATCGTAAATTGAAAAATCGATAATAATATTTCCCTCTTCATCCACGGGATCAATTTGCTTTAATCCACCATATCGGCTGCCCATACCGGCAGCCATGATTACTAATACTGGTTTTGTCATGCCTTCCTCCATCTTTAATCCATTATGACACATGCAATTGCAGTAAATACTTGTCTCAACCACTAGTATTAAATGCTTGTCTCAAATATTTAAAGTCTACTACATTATGCTCTAGCTTTCCATTATCAACTTAGATGGTTTTTTCGTCTTTTTTCATTTAGTTATAATTATGACTTATTATCATCTGCTAGGATTTTTCTGCTTGTCTTTAGATCCTACTCTAAGTCGACTCCACAAAACACCTTATGAATAATTCCCAAACAAGATTCTACCAATCCACTGGGAGAAAAACATTAATTGCCCGGGATTAAAAAATACAAGGTCTCTTTTAATCAAAGGCTTCAAAGGCCTCTTGCAAAATATAATAAGAAGGTTTGAGCTGCTTATTATAGGTTCGATGCGCCCAGCTTTGCCAAGAGTAGGCTTCCATTTTAATGGGCTCCTAGCTACTTGAGCTTCTTTCATCGGCAAGATGACAATTTATATTCTCAAAGGATGATTTATCCGACTGTCTACTAATTGAAAAAATGAATATGATTTAGTGTCCTTTGTCACTGAGTTTGATTTGTTATTTGATTGCTCTTTTTATTGAATTAGTGGGCGAGCCCATTTTGAAATCGAAATCTCTGGAGTCTTTCATGGGATTTTAATGATCACCTAAATAAAAACGGTGCCAGCAAATCCGCCAACACCGCTTGTATTCATTTTATACTAGGTTCTTTAAACTGTTCCTGTTTCTTCTAGCTGGGCGCGCTGCTCCACTGTCATATAGGAAAGAGTCGGTCCAAGGAAAGCTAGCAATATAACCATGACAGGCATCATGTAATTAAAGATTGCATAGGGAGCATACTCAAAGGTCGAAACCCCCAGTGCCGTGGCCATGAACACCCCACAGGTGTTCCAGGGAATTAAGGCTGAAAGAACCGTACCTGAACTCTCTAGTGCATTGGAAAGGGTCTTAGGATGCAAATTCTTATCCGTATAGGCTTGCCGGAACATTCGGCCAGGTATAACAATCGAAATATACTGTTCAGGCATTGTCACATTACTAAACAAGGCTGCTGCAATAGTTGCTGAAACTAGGCCCACTGCACTTTTAACTCTTTTGAGTATAACCGAAAGTAGCACGTTAAGCATGCCTGTCTTTTCAGCAATACCGCCAAACATCATGGCGATAATGGTTAAGGAAACAGAATACATCATGTTTTCCAACCCGCCACTGGACAATAATTTATCAATGGCGACAATACCCGTTTCACTAACGTAACCTGACATACCAGCGGACATCAGATCTCCCAAAGAGGCGCCTTGAAAAATAGGTCCTAACAATGCGGCACTGATAATGCCAAGTACAATTCCGGGGATGGCTGGTACCTTAAGCGCAATGGCAACGATGACGATAATAGGAGGAAGGAGTAACAAAGGACTCACGGTAAAAGCACTGGCAATGCCAGCTTGAATCTCCTTGATGGCGATCAAATCAGTAGTGCCGGAAGCATACTGACGGCCAGAAACAAAGAAGAAGACCAATGATATGGCATAGGTACTGATGGTCGGTAGTGCCATAAACTTTACATGGGTGAATACATCCGTACCGGCCATGGCTGGTGCCAAATTAGTTGTATCCGATAGCGGTGACATTTTATCACCAAAGTAAGCGCCTGAAATAACTGCTCCTGCTGTAATTGGTGCCGGGATACCCAGTCCGGCTGCTATCCCCATAAGTGCGATACCCATGGTCCCAGCTGTTCCCCAGGATGTTCCCGTGGCCAGCGAGGTGATCGAAGAAATAATAAGAGCTGTGGGCAAAAAAATTGCAGGAGAAATGATGCCTAATCCATAGGAAATCATAGAAGGCACGACACCCGCTACAATCCAAACACCAATTAAAATACCAATGATGGTCAAGATGATAATTGACTGTAAGGCTTGTGTGATTCCTTCCATCATGAACTTTTCAATTTCAGCCCACTTATATCCCATAAGAAGAGCAGCGACACTCACTATCACAACGCCAAGGAACATTGGGATATGGGGATCCGTTTCATAAATAATGATGGCAACTGCCATTATTCCAATAAGTAGTCCAAAAACCAAAAGTGCTTGCCAAAGTTTTGCTGATTTACCTGACTCGTTTTTCATATAGTTCCCTCTCTACCAGTTAGTTTATTTATTTTTTATCAAATCGGGGTAATTTCCAAAAATTAAATAATGACGACAGCAGTGTATTATGACAGTAGCAAAGAATCCCTCCTTTTTTATATAAAAGCGCTTTTGTTTAGTTTATAATACCCTGTAAAAAATAACAATAAAAAAACATCATAAGCCCATGTAAATCATCAAATTATATGATTCCTTTTATTTAAAAAGATTACCTAATTGTAGCGACAGTCAATTTTTTCAAACCTTGCGTTTGGTTTGACTCATTCAGGTTCTCTTGTTCTCTCTTTTTTTATTTCCTCAACAATTACATGTTTCATCTATAGCACGATTAATCTTAGCTGTTTATTCATGGTAAAATTAAATTAATTACCAAGCTCTAATACTAGAAGGCTGTATTGTAAATCGTCTAAGCAGACTTGAAAGGCTTGTTATTATTTTCTATTTATTCGAAACTTCAAGGAGATATTAGTATGAATATCAACGAACTTAGAACACTCTTTCCTGTGACTCAAAACTATGTGTTTCTAAATAATGCTGCGGAATCACCCCTTAATTTAAGGGGAAGGCAGGCTATGGATGACTATCTGGATCTTTGTCAAACAGCTCCTCAATCTAAGCCTTCGGTTCGATCTCAGATCCGAAGCCAGCTAGCTGATTTGTTTGGCGGTCAAATGGATGAATATGCCCTGGTGACAAGTACTGGCCTTGGGATTAGCATAATTGCTGCCGGATATCAGTGGGCAGCTGGCGATAATGTGGTCGTTCCTTCCAATGAACACTGGAACAATTCTTTTCCCTGGCAAGCCCTCATTGAAAAAGGCGTGGAGGTTCGATTTGTTGAACCCGATGAGGATCATCGAATGAATCCAGCCCAGGTAGCTGCTTTAACGGATCAAAACACGAAGATCGTAGCAGTTGCTGCCGTCAGCTTTAATACCGGTTTTCGGTCCGACTTAAAAAAATTAGCTGCTATTGTCCATGCCCAAGGTGCATTGTTTGTTGTAGATGGAATCCAGGGGGCCGGTATCGTCCCCATTAACGTTGATGAAGATGACATTGATATTCTGTGTTGTGGCGGTTTTAAATGGCTTTTAGGGATGCCTGGTACTGGCTTTATGTATGTGAATCGGAAAATTCAAGATCGGATCTCCCCCGTCTTACCGGGAATGTTTGCAGCGAACTTATATTCCAAGGAACTAGATTATCATCCCGATGCTCGCCGCTTTGAAACAGGCTCCATTGCCTATTCTCTTTTTTATGGATGGTCTGCTGGTTTAACTCTTTTAAAAGAAATTGGCATCCAAGCGATTTATCAAAGGATTCTACTTCTCACAGACAGGATAATCGCGGGACTTAGCGAAAAAAACATAAAAATAATAACGCCCGTAGATCGACTCTCTGAGCGTTCCGCCATCCTCTTATTTACAATGGGCTCCCCAGCGGCCAATGAAGCTTTATATCAAACCCTTTTGGAGCGAAAGATCATTGTAACCCTTCGGGATGGATTAATTCGAGTTAGCCCATCCTTTTTCAATACGGAAGATGAAATCAACCAATTCCTTGAAGTTTTGTAATTGAATCGGTTCATTTTCCCTAAAGTCAGTGATTCGTCGGTTCATCCTTCCCTATGAAAACGAGCTTGCAAAGAGTCTCAGACGACACCGCTAAGCTTAGAGTGATCGAATCAAGAATATTCATTAAACGGAGGTGTATTATGGGACAAGTTGGGATCACTAAATGCGATGGCTATGATTATAATCAAGTAATTCACGAGGTGGCTGAGCTATTATCGAAGCTTGAAGTTTTGAAACAATTAAAGCCTGGCCGGGTTCTACTAAAAACCAATTTACTCAAAAAGAACAAACCGGAAGATGGCGTAACCACCCATCCCTTTATTGTTGAGGGAGTCGCCCGTTATCTTATGGCTCGTGGTTTTACTGTAATTATTGGTGATAGTCCCGGAGGCCCCTTCAATCAGAGGATTTTAAAGTCCATTTATGAGGCTTCAGGCATTGCTAAAGTGGCTGAGCGCTGTGGTTGCGAGCTTAATTACAATACCGAGGTGATTGATGTAAAACCACCCAATGCCCTTTTAATTAACCATCTTAAGCTAGTGAAAGCCTTCACTGAGGTAGATTATGTGGTATCCTGTGCCAAGTTAAAGACCCACACCATGATGACCTACACCGGTGCGGTTAAAAATTTATTCGGCATGATTCCAGGCGTCACCAAAGCGGATTACCATTTAAAAATGAATGATCCCGATCATTTCGCCAATATGCTGATTGATGTCTGTGATTATGTTAAACCAGTATTTTCCATCCTTGACGGCATTGAAGCCATGGAAGGCGAAGGTCCTTCAGCGGGAGATATTCGAAAACTTGGCTTAATTTTGGTTAGCGATAATCCATTCGACCTTGATTTAGTCGCCTGTCATCTAACGGGCATCAAAAAAGTACCCACCAATGACCATGCTCAAAAGCGAAATCTAGCGGCTAAGGATCTCCATGACATCCAGTTCTATGGAGAGCCTTTAGACAGCTTCAACATAAAACCCTTTAAGCTACCGGGTTCGACCCATGTGAATTTTGTTGAAGATCGGGTGCCTAGCTTTGTTGTAAATTTCCTGCTGGATAAATTCCGACCCTACCCTAAAGTAATTGAAAGTCAATGTGTGGGCTGCGGAATCTGCGCTCAAAATTGCCCAGCAAAAGTCATCCAAATCATCAATCAGAAAGCGATCATTGATACCAGCTTGTGTATCCGTTGTTTTTGTTGTCATGAACTGTGCCCAGAAAAAGCAATCGGGATTAAACGAAATACCCTTCATAAGCTAATTTTCGGAAATTAAGGGAATATCAGTACTAGGAAGCAATTAAAACCCCATACCCTGACTTAAGAAGGCTTTAGATGCATGGTATCCATCATACCGAAATCATCTAAAGCCTTCGTCTTAGTTTAGTCTTTTTGTTAAGCTCATAGGCACTGGAGATTCCAGCTAGTGGAACCCCTCATTATTTTGTAAACACCCAACATGTTGCCGACTCACCATTACATTGTTAAGGCACTGAAAACGCCTATTATAAACACAATGGACAGCAGGCTGGATAAAATTAATAAGGCTCCTACTATTTTTTTAAACATATCGATTTTCCTTTCACCTAGCTTTAAACTAATACATCTTTGCGTTTAAATACTTGGAAGGCAATAAGTAGTGATATTATTGCCCAGACACTCAGCACACTGATGGAAAAGGTTAAATTCAAGCCTTCAATTGGTTGATAAGATTGCGTTAAATAACTCGGTAAATCTAGATTTGTTACAAACAAGTATTTAACAAACTCCCATTCCGATAAGAATACTTGCAGGAGTTGGCCTACGATTAAGGTTGACATGACGATTCCAATTGCTGAGGCACTATTATCGAATAATGTGGAAATCAAGAGGGTGATCGAAGCGATCACGATACACACAAACCACAGCAAGGAATAACTTAGAATGATATACTCTGGTCGAGAAATCGTTTGAATTGGATTTAAGCTCCCTCCTCCTTGAAGAGAACTAAAACTTGTTATTACTGGTTCACCATATCCCCATTTTCCGAAAAACATGAAAGAAACCAGTGTAGAGATGAGCCAAATCATAAATACCAGTAATGTTGTCATGGAGACCAGTGCAATGAATTTACTTAATAAAATTTTCCAGCGCGGCACAGCTCTAGTAAGTAATATCTTGATTGTCTTTTTGGAGAATTCGCCGGAAACCAGATCTGCCGCCAAGATAATGATTAAGAGGGGTATAAATAAGGTGATTCCGCTCTCCACAAAATCAACACTAAACTTAGCTGCCGTAGGTGTGATTGGATCGATATCATTCTCAACATAATAGTTTAACTGTTCCATTTGGCTGGTTAAGGCATCTCTGACCCCTTCAGGAATGAATTGATTGTTGGTTTGTTTTTTCAGGTCTTCTAACCGCTGCTTCGTCACGGCTTTCCAATCATAGTCACTACTGCCGGTTGTGGCTTCTAACTTTTTGATATTCATATCATAAGAAAACTTTTGACCATATGAAAAAAGGCCGGCAAAGATGATTAGAATGATGAGGATTAACAGCATTTTTCTTTTATATATCAACTTGGTTATTTCATTTAAAACTAAAGAAATCATCGTGTCACCTCCCTCTATGTGATTTTGTGTTTGTCCGTGAGATTTAAAAATAAATCTTCTAATGTCCGCTTTTTATTTTCAACAAATTTAATAGTAATCCCTGCTTCAAACAACATGTTATTAATAGTCGTAATCTTCTCCAAATCAACTAATCCACTCAGCGTTTCGCCCACAATCGAAAGATTAATATTAAATCTTTCTTTAATTAGCTGGGCAGCTTGTTCCGGTTGATCCAGCACCCATTCCACCACACTGGTTGTCAGTATTTCATCGATGGAAGCGGTTTTAATAATCGCTCCATTGTTAATAATGCTGACATTATCACACATCAATTGAACTTCACTAATTAAGTGGGAAGAAATTAATACGGAAATATTTTTCTCTTTCGCTAGCACTTTAATAATATCCCTGAATTCATGGATTCCATTGGGGTCCAGTCCATTGGTTGGCTCATCTAAAATCAACAGTTTTGGTTTATGAATCAAAGCTTGCGCCAAGCCAATTCTTTGTTTCATGCCCATGGAATAAATCCCGACTTTATCATGGATCCGCTCTTCCATGCCAACTAATTCCACCGCTTCATCGATATCTTTTTTGCTAACGCCGCGGGACATGCTGCCTAGTATTTCTAAATTCTTATAACCGCTCAGATAATCATAAAGATCGGGTCCTTCAATAATACAACCCACCTGGTTCATGGCTTTGACAAAATTATCTTGAATGGAATATCCACAAATACTAATCTCCCCTGAATTAGGTTGCGATAAACCAACGATCATTCTTAACGTGGTAGATTTACCAGATCCATTCGGTCCTAAAAAGCC
>LSQX01050405.1_pt1 | contig 17268 bp, 12 predicted proteins | sample 654561 | NCBI WGS metagenome assembly LSQX01 (sample SAMN04489861, study PRJNA283612) | anaerobic digester metagenome | isolation source: 4 biogas reactors fed with cattle manure at either 37C or 55C with and... | place: Denmark: Kongens Lyngby | collected 2014
AGGTGCTCTAAACCAACTGAGCTAATCGCCCTTGTGAAATGTGTTATTGTTTAAAAGAACGGTGCAAAATTAAGCCTTTTTTCCATACAAACAAAGATTATTTTCACTTTTTTTCTCTTTTTTATAGAACTATCTGATTTACAGTGCAATAATTTTCGGAAATGTTTTACAATTGTTTCACTATAAACTTTTTTAGTCTAAATATGACAAGAATTTATCTACTTTTTCCTCTTTTGTTGCCCAAGATGTTACCAAACGTATGGCTAAATTTTCTTTATCTACCTCTTTCCAATGGTAAAATTCAAAATTTTCTTCTAATGTTTTTATCATCTCCTTCGGAAATATTGGAAATATTTGATTTGTATATGACTCTGTAAGAAAGCCAAAACCAGCTTTTTCAATTCCATTTTTCAATTTTTCTGCCATTTTATTGGCATGCTTTGCAGTTTCGTAATATAGTCCATCTTTGAAAAACTCCAAAAATTGTATTCCAAATATCCTCGATTTTCCCATCAAAGCACCTCTTTGCTTCATATGGTTCTTAAAATATTCTGAAATTTCTTTATTGTTGACCACAATTGCTTCACCTAAAAGTGCTCCATTTTTTGCTCCACCAATGCAAATTGCATCGCAACGTGCAAGCAAATACTCTATGCTTAAATCGTTTTTAGATGATGTCAAAGCCACTCCCAACCTTGCTCCATCAACATAAAGATATAGATTGTATTTTTTGCAAGTTTTGCTAATTTCATCTACTTCACTCTTTGAATAAATGGTACCAAGTTCAGTGCTTTGCGAAATATAGACCAATTTTGGTACTACCATATGTGGCGGATCATCTTGATGTTGTAGCACAATCTCCTCTATTTCAGTCGCTTTAATTTTTCCATCATCACTTTCTATAATATTTATTTTGTGTCCGGTGGCTTCTATTGCTCCTGCTTCGTGAAGTGAAATATGACCACTATTAGCTGCAATAACAGATTCAAAAGGCTTCAGAGCAGCCGCCATTACGATTAAATTTGCCTGTGTGCCACCAGAAACGAAGAATATTTCAGAAAAATTATTTTTTATCTCTTTTCGAATGGCATCAGCAGCTTTTTTACAAAAATCGTCATTACTATAACCCTCTTCCTGCTGAAAATTATTTTGCATTAAAGCTTCTAAAATTCGTGGATGTGCACCTTCGGAGTAGTCGTTTTTAAAGCTATACTTTTTCATTTTTTTTTACAAATGTATAAAAAAAAGGGGCATTTGCTTTCAAATACCCCTCAAATTTATATTTCAAAAAAATTATTTTTCAATCCACGCTTGCACCTCTTCGAGTTTGAGGGCAGCGATATCCAATTTCATTTTTTTTCTAAGTCCATTCAAGTCGTTGAAAAGTTTGTTTGGATTTAGGTCTTTAAATTCAGCCACATTATGGACTCCTCTTTTTCTCAAAACTTCAACCCATTGAGCTGGTACGCCGTGCTCAATAAATGTTTCATCGCTGTCGTTAACAACTTTCTTTTCGGGTCGCATTTGGGGGAAAAACAGCACATCTTGAATTGAATGAGAATTGGTCATAATCATTGCCAATCTGTCAATCCCTATTCCCAAACCTGCTGTTGGAGGCATTCCATACTCTAAAGCTCTTAAGAAATCTTCATCCAGAACCATTGATTCTTCATCTCCTCTTTTGCCCAGCTCCAATTGTTCTTCAAGACGTTTTCTTTGGTCGATGGGGTCATTTAATTCTGAATATGCATTGCAAATTTCTTTACCATTACAAACTGCTTCAAAACGCTCCACCAAGCCCTCTCTACTTCTATGTTTTTTAGCCAATGGCGACATCTCCACTGGATAGTCATAAATAAATGTAGGCTGAATTAGGTGAGCTTCACATTTTTCGCCAAAAATTTCATCAATTAATTTACCTTTACCCATGCTATCATCGATGGGAACACCTAATTTTTGGGCTGTTTCTCTCAATTCAGGTTCTTCCATTTCGGAAATATCAATTCCTGTGAAATGCTCAATGGCTTCGAACATCGTGTAGCGTTTCCATGGACGTTTGAAGTCAATTATATTTTCGCCAACTTGCACCTGAGTGCTTCCATGGAGTGCCATAGCAATCCTTTCAACCATCTCTTCCACTGTATCCATCATCCAGAAATAGTCTTTGTAAGCTACGTATAGCTCCATTTGAGTAAACTCTGGATTGTGGAAACGGCTCATTCCTTCGTTACGGAAATCTTTAGAAAACTCATAAACTCCTTCAAAACCACCAACAACTAATCTCTTGAGGTAGAGTTCATTAGCAATTCTCAAATAGAGTGTCATATCTAAAGTGTTGTGATGAGTTTTGAACGGACGTGCCGCAGCTCCACCATAAAGTGGCTGAAGAATTGGGGTCTCTACTTCCAAATATCCCTTTTCGTTGAGATAATCACGCATGGTGTTGACCAATTTTGTACGCTTAATAAAAGCCTCTTTAACGTGTGGATTAACAATCAAATCCAAGTATCTCATACGGTATCTTTGCTCAGGATCGGTGAAAGCATCCCAAGTTTTATCATCTTTTTCTCTAACAATTGGTAGTGGACGTAGCGATTTGGTTAGAATGGTGAAGTTTTGAGCATGTACAGTGATTTCGCCCATTTGAGTTTTAAAGACATAGCCAGAAATTCCTATGATATCTCCAAGGTCTAAATGTTTCTTAAAAACTGTGTTATACCAAGTTTTATCCTCTGTGGGACAAATGTCATCGCGCTTGAAATAGACTTGAATTCTACCACAATCGTCCTGTATCTCGACAAAACTGGCAGCTCCCATAATTCTACGGTTGACTATTCTACCAGCAATGTTAACATTTTGATATTGTGATGGATCTTTTTCAAAGTTTTCGAGAATATCACAAGTTTTATCTGAAACAGGATAAGAGGCAGCCGGAAATGGATCTATTCCCATGGCTGTTAATTCCTTTACTGTCTGACGTCTAATCTGTTCTTGTTCGCTTAATTCCATCATAATTTATATTGTATAATTTTCGTTTTCAAATCGTTTGCAAAATTACATAAAAAAATAGATTTTGCCAAGTCTTTGACTATTTGAGAGATTTAAAAATTGAAAGATTAGGCTTTTATTGAGTATAAGCTACAAGGTCTTTCGGACCTTGTAGGTTTAAAGCCGAAAAATATATTATATCAAAATCAGCTTAATTCATTTGTGGATTTATGGGCAAATTTTTCCAATAACTGTACTCATGTCCCATATCCTCCACCACGGCAGACCAAAGCTCTTTTGCTGGTGTATTAAAAATTAAATCTGTATTCAAATCAGTTACAATCCACGAATAATTGTCAATTTCAAAGTCCAACTGTCCGGGTGTCCAGCCCGAGTAGCCCATAAATATTCTCATTTTGTCATCATCAAAATAATTTGCCTGCAAAATATCGATAATTTCTTCCTTATTACCACCCCAATATACGTCATCTACAAGCTTATCACCCTCGGAAATAATATCTGATAATCTGTGTAAAAAATAGATGTTATTTATATTTACAGGTCCCCCTGAATGAACAGTGTGATTTACGTCTGGGAAAGAGTTTACAACATCTTTTATCTTTAAAAATGTGGGCTTATTCAATACAACTCCAATGGAACCCTCTTCGTTGTGTTCAATCAACAAAATTACCGTGCGTTTGAAATACATATCGGGCATAAAAGGCTCCGAAACCAAAAGCTTTCCAGCAGACGGCTTCATTTTAGACTTTTTTACCCCAATAATGTCTCTAATATGTTTTTCTACGCTCATTTTATTGTCATTTTTATTAACTTTGAGCCATATTTAAAATTTTGACCCAAAAATAGTAATGTATCTATCTAACAAAACTAACTACGAAAAGTTTATTTTTCTGAGAAAAGAGTATTCAGAATTTATATTCGAAAGCTTTGACTATAGCTTTAAAGATGATGGTTTGCATATAGTTTTTGAATTTTCTGTTGACCAAAAACATCACTTTTCTCCCAGCCTTTTATATCCTTATAATTCTCATTTCACACCTAAATTAAAGATTGAAATAGAAGAGCTTAATACTCTCATTTTCAATATGGGAATGATTGAGCTAATTAGCTATTGGAAAGCTATTTGTCCCAAAAAAATAATTGTAAAACCATACAAGCTTACTCCATCGCAAATTGAGTTTTGGAAAAAAATATATTACCATGGTTTAGGCGAGTTTTTCTACCTAAATAATATTAAAACTAATATTGAAGATTTTGTGGAAATAAGTCCTGAAGCTGAAAATTTAGCTCCAAAAGTTGAGTTTATCATGTCAGAAACAGAAATGATTCCCATTGGTGGTGGCAAAGATTCTGTTGTCTCTTTGGAACTAATAAAAGGAATGAAAAAAGAAGCTGTACCACTGATTATGAATCCCAGAGGTGCAAGCTTAAACTCTGCTTATGCCGCAGGATATAAAGACGAAGATATAATTTTTATTTATCGGAAAATTGATAAGCATTTGCTGGAACTAAACTCGCAAGGATATTTGAATGGGCACACCCCTTTTTCGGCTATGCTGGCGTTTTCGGGACTTATTGCAGGCAAACTTTGCAATATTCCCAATATGGCTCTTTCCAATGAATCCAGTGCCAACGAATCCACCATTGCAGGCGAAGATATTAATCATCAATATTCCAAAACCATAGAATTTGAAAGCGATTTTAGAAATTATGTAAAAGAAAATATTTCAGAAATCTTCAATTATTACAGTCTTTTACGTCCGCTGAGCGAACTGCAAATAGCTGCTCTATTTTCGCTCGAAAGCAAGTATAACAGGGTTTTTAGAAGTTGCAATGTGGGAAGCAAAACCGACTCATGGTGTGGTAAATGTCCCAAATGTTTATTTACATTTATTATGATGTCGCCATTTTTGACAATTTCGGAATTGGAACAAATTTTTGGAAAAAATCTTTTCCAAGATGAAGAACTTTTGGAATACTTTAAAGAGTTATCAGGAATTTCCGAAAACAAGCCTTTTGAATGTGTGGGCACTGTTGACGAAGTGAATATTGCATTGGCTTATACTGCTCAATTTGTCTATAAAAAGGATAAAATACCATATTTGTTAGACTACTATTTGAAAACTGATAAGTTCAAAACATTCAAAAATATAGACTTAAATAAAGCTTTGGAACAGTTTGATAATGAGCATTTTCTGAATAATTCTAACTTTAATTTTATAAAAGAACGACTTCAATGGGCATCATCAAAGAGATAGAAAATAAGAGGATTTTAATTCTTGGATTTGGTCGCGAAGGCGAGTCAACTTACGATTATATACGCCATTTTTTGCCCCATAAAAGGCTCTCCATTGCCGATTCGAGAAATTTAGAAAATGATAAAATCAAACTTGATAGAAACCTAGACCTATATTTAGGAGAAAATTATTTAGATACTCTAAAAAAACACGATTTCGTCTTTAAATCGCCAGGGATTTCCCTGAAAGAGATAGAAATTTCTAAAAATTGCCAAATTAGCTCGCAAACCGACATGTTTCTGAAATATTATGGCAATCAAACCATTGGAATTACAGGCACAAAGGGCAAAAGTACCACAACGGCATTGATTTTTCATATTCTGAAAAGTATGAATAAAAAAGCTTTGATGGCTGGAAATATGGGCAAACCGCTCTTTGATATTATCCCCGAAATTGACCAAAACAGCGTCATTGTTGCCGAGTTTTCATCACATCAATTGGAATTTATCCAAAAAGGACCTCGTATTTCGGTTATTCTAAATCTTTTTCAAGAGCATTTAGACCACTATCTGTCGTACGAACACTATAAAAAAGCGAAATTGAATATTGCCCTTTTTCAAGATGAAAATGACTATTTTATTTCGCCAAATTATAGCCAAGATATAGAAAAAAGCCCATATCTAAAAGAAATAAAGAGTAAGTTTTTGAAATTTGGATATGACTCTAACTTAGGTAACTATATTTCTGAAAATCAGCTGTTTGTCAAAAACAATCTTTGTGGAATTTGGCAAGAAGATTTTCCACTTTTGGGTGAACATAATATGTTTAATGCACTTTTGGCATTGGTGGTTTTAGATATTTTAGGAATGGACACAAAAGAAGCTTTTGGACATATTAAAAGTTTTGAAGCACTTTCGCATCGATTGGAGTTTGTGGGAGAATATGGGAAAATTAAATTTTATAATGACTCCATTTCCACCATTCCACAAGCAACACTTGAAGCTCTAAAAGCTGTAAAAAATGTGGATACTCTCATTCTTGGTGGCTTTGATAGAGGTATTGAGTATGAAGATTTTATAAAAGAGATTATTCAAAAAGATTTAAAAAATATAATTTTCACAGGTGAAGCTGGCATAAGAATGATGAATATTGCCGAAAATTTGAAAAATCCAGATATTAGTTTGATTTTCTTAGTTTCTTACGATGAAATTGTTGAATATTGCTTCCTGCACACAAAACAAGGCAAAGCCTGTCTCCTCTCGCCTGCTGCCGCCAGTTACGACAAATTTAAAAACTTCGAAGAGCGTGGTGAGGTTTTTAAAAAATTGGTGAAGAAGATAAGTGATAAGAGATAGATAAGAGTTTTGAGTGCTTAGTTTTGAGTTTGTGGTCTGTATATTAGTGGGGTCAATGAGGTGGCAGTTCAGCTAACACTTTGCATAGAAAGCCTTGCTTTTTTGTTTTTACCCCACCATCAAGGGAGAACAAAAAAGCAAACAGCATTTCATCCCCCAATGGGATCGGAGAAAACTGAAATTCTGAGAAAAATCATTTGCCATCTTGAGTTCCGATAGCAAGTTCAAATACACCTAATTTCGGTTGTGCCCTTATTTGTGCTTTTAATTTTAGAAATAGAATTTTTAATAGTGAATGTAGTGGTACAGTTGATGTTTGCATGGTTAATATATAATACCGATTGTTTGTTTAATTACTTCAATTGATATAAAAAAGGGTTCCATTTTGGAACCCTTTTTTATATTTGTATTATCTATTAGTCAAGCTCTTTTGCAAAAAATTCTTTTTTATAAAGAGCAATGTCATCTTCATCAAAGCTATTGATAAACGATTCTGCTTCTACAAATTTAGCTTTTGCAAAGTTTAAGAATAGATGAACAGAGTCTTCAAACTTATCATCTCTCATGGCATCAATCATAAGTAATTGAGTCATAATGATGTATCCAGCCATTTCCACTAGTCTGCGTGCTTGGAAATCTAAATATTCGCCATCACCTGCTTTTGTAACATTTTCGGTAGATTTGGCAAATCTTTCGGCCATATCTTTCAATTGATTTTTAACTGACTGAAATTCTGGTTTGAAATCAATTTCATTAAATTCATTAATGCGTTTCAAATATGCACCATTAATTACCGAACGAATAGCAGCCACAACTTGCAACTGGCTTGTTCCTTCGTAAATGGAAGTAATTCTGGCATCACGATAAAGTCTTTCAACTGGGAAATCTTTCATAAATCCTGTTCCACCGTGAATTTGAATTGCATCATAGGCATTTTCGTTTGCATACTCACTTGAGAAAAGTTTTAGCAAGGGTGTGAACGCATCTGATAGTCTTTGGTAGAATTTCAAATCGTTTCTCTCTTCTGGAGTCAAGCTACGAGATTTTGAGATATGTGTTAGAGTTTTGTATATATCTACATATCTTGAAGTTTCGTATAAAAGGGCTCTTGTGGCTTCTGTTTTGATTCTCATTGTTGTAAGAATTTCGTAAACAGCTGGAAATTTAATAATTGCTTTTCCAAATTGCTCACGCTCATAGGCATATTTCAGAGCTTCGCGATAAGCAGCTTCCGAAAGTCCAACTGACTGGGCTCCAACGCCTAAGCGGGCTGAGTTCATCAGAGACATTACGTATCTAATGAGTCCTAATCTTCTGTCGCCAACTAATTTTGCAGGTGCATTTTTATATACTTTTTCTGCTGTTGGTGAGCCTTTAATCCCCATTTTATTTTCAATACGACGTATGGTTACTCCACCATCTCTGCGATCGTAAACGAAAAGAGAAAGTCCTCTTCCGTCCATTGTACCCTCTTCGCTACGGGCAAGAACTAGAGAAATATCGGCATCGCCGTTGGTTATAAAACGTTTTACACCATTAAGCAACCAGTTTCCAGTTTTTTCGTCATATGTAGCTTTAAGCTGAACAGCTTGTAGGTCGGAGCCTGCATCTGGTTCAGTGAGGTCCATTGACATTGTATCGCCTTTGTTTACACGTGGAAGGAATTCTTTTTTAATCTCTTCGTTGGCAAATTCGTGAATAGTTTCGGCACAGTCTTGTAGTCCCCAAATATTGGCAAAGCCTGCATCGGCTCTTGATACCAATTCGGCAGCCATAACGTATGGCACCATGGGCAAGTTAAGTCCGTCATATTCGCGTGGTAGCGACATTCCGAAAAGTCCAGCTTGTGTTAATGCGTCAATATTCTGCTGTGTTCCGGGTGCATATACCACTTTGTTGTCAACTACTTTTGGCCCGTTAAGGTCAACTTCTTCGGCATTAGGTCCAATTATTTCGCCACAAATTTCTCCCACAATTTCCAATACCTTATCGTAAGTATCTAATGCATCTTCGTAATCAAGCGGTGCTTCTACCCACTTTTCTTTTTGAGCAAAGTTTTCCTCTCTGAGGTTAACAATTTTCTCCATTAGTGGATTGCTCAATTGGAATTTTAAGTCTTTATTATCTGTATAAAAATTAGCCATTTTTACTGAATTTTAATTTTACTTTGAATGTTTCTTATAATACTCAATCATTTTTGGCACCACTGTGCTGATTTCTCCAACGATGGTATAATCTGCAATGGCGTTGATTGGGGCCTTTGGGTCGGTGTTTACCGAGATTATAGTTGCCGATTGGTCCATTCCAGCTCTGTGTTGTACAGCTCCAGAAATTCCAAAGGCTATATATAATTTTGGTCTAACTGTAACACCAGTTTGTCCCACTTGACGATCTGATTCAATAAAACCAGCGTCAACGGCTGCGCGTGTAGCTGCCACTTCTCCGCCAATGGCATCGGCTAATTCATATAGTAGGTCAAAGTTTTCGCGTGAACCAACACCATATCCTCCGGCTACAATAATTTGTGAACCTCTAAGGTTTACTTTTTTGGCTTCAATATGTCGTTCAATAATACTTACTGCAAAATGATCATCGTTTAATATATTGTCAATATCAACTAATTTTGTAATTGGTTTCGACATTTTTTTTGCTGGTTCAAGTTTCATCACTCCTTCGCGAACTGTTGCCATTTGTGGACGTGTGTCGGGGTTGATAATTGTTGCAATAATATTTCCTCCAAAAGCAGGACGAATTTGGTATAAAAGGTTTTTATACTCTTTTTTTGTTCTGTTTTCGGTGTGGTCTCCAATTTCCAGACTTGTACAGTCGGCTGTTAGTCCACATTTTAGAGTTGATGCAATTCTTGGAGCTAAATCTCGTCCAATTGTTGTTGCACCAAAGAGTGCTATTTCTGGTTGTTCCTCTTTAAAGATATGCGTTACAATGGCGTTGTGTGGCAATGTAAGATATGGGAACAATTTTTTTGAAGATGCAATATGCATAACATCTACTCCGTAGGGAAATACTTGTTCTTCTACTTTTGAAAGATTATCACCAATGAAAATTCCTTCCAACTTCACTCCTAGCTCATCGGCAAGTTTTCTTCCTTTGGATAGCAATTCCAGACTTACGTCAACCACATTGCCATCTTCATTTATTTCGCAATATACAAATACGTTATTCACAATTTTTATATTTATGTTATAAATTCAATTTAATTATCCAATAATGTGTCCCGAAATAAGGTTTGCCATCAATAGTTCCACATCTTGATTGCTATCTGTTAGAACCATTGAATCTTTTTGTTGCAATACCACATTATCAATTTTTTTCACTTTTGTAGGCGAGCCCGACAGTCCCAAATGTTCTGGATCTGCCTCGATTGTCTCCACATTCCATTCACATATTGAAAGGTATGGACGTTGGTCGTACAATTCGGTATAGTCTCTCACCTCTTCTTGCAATTCGGTAAATGTACGTGCGTGCTTGTATGTCATAACTCTTTTTGCGTTACGAGCTCTACAAGCTGGTGCCGAACTATGAACGGTTATAAGTGTTGGGAAGGTCGATTCCACCGACTCTACACCATTTTCAAGTCTGCGTTTTATACCAATTTTATCATCATTCAAAAATAGAACTTCTTCGGCATAAGTAACTTGAGGCCAATCTAATTTTTCGGCCACCTGTGGTCCCACTTGGGCAGTATCGCCGTCAATGGCTTGACGTCCAGCTATTACCATATCTGGATTAACTTTTTTTACAGCCATAGAAATGGCATAAGAAGTTGCCAAGGTGTCTGAACCTGCAAATTTTCTATCTGTAATTAAAAATCCATTATCAGCACCACGATATATCGCTTCGCGAATAATCTCGGCTGCTCTGGGAGGTCCCATAGTTAAAATTGTAACTTCAGTGTCTGGACGCAAATCTTTGATATGCAATGCCATCTCTAAAGCATTCAAATCTTCAGGATTAAATATGGCTGGTAAAGCCCCTCTGTTTACAGTACCATCAGCCTTCATGGCATCTTTTCCAACGTTACGTGTGTCTGGTACTTGTTTTGCTAATACTACAATTTTTAAACCCATAAATAATTTTTACTTTGTTAATTTAAAAGGCAAATATAATCTATTTTTATCAACTTGAGTGGAATAATTTATGTGTGAAAATTCTGAAAATTGAAACTATCAGATTTTCAACAACTTAAGTAGTTGATTTTTGAAATATTTAGCTTTTGGTTTTACTGAACCATAAGTCTTAAAAGATTTAGAGACATGATTGCTGCTCTGCGAATATTTACAATTCTATTGGAACTAAATTGATATTGATAACTTTTCATCTCATTTCCATCAAAAACTGCAATACATACTGTGCCAACGGGCTTCTCTTGGGTGCCGCCATCAGGTCCAGCAATTCCAGAAATGGCAATGGAGTAGTCGGTATTTGTTTTTTCTAAACTTGCCTTTGCCATAGCTTCCACCGTTTCAATGCTAACGGCTCCATATTTTTCAATTATATATGGTTCCACTTCAAGCTTGTCTATTTTAAATTCATTGGAATAGGCTATAAATCCTCCTTTGAAATATTCTGAACTACCCGGAATTGAAGTTAGCAGATGCGATAAATAGCCTCCAGTACAACTTTCGGCAACACTTAGGGTTTTTCCCTGTCGTTTTAGCTCCTCCCCAACAATCTCTTCCATCTGTTCGCCATTATAGCCAAAAATTGAATCTCCCAAAATCAGATGTAACTCATCTAAGGCATCTTTTATAATTTGATCAACATCGTTTACACCATTTACAAAACCACTAAGTCTTAGCTTTACAACTCCCGGCTCGGGCAAAAATGCCACCTGAATATTATCAGGTAGTTGGGCCTCCCAATGTGCTACTTGTTCTTGCAAATGCGACTCCGAAACCCCTATTATATGCACTGTTTCCATTTTTAACTCCAAGGGTTTAAACTCCTTCAACAGAAGTGGTATAACCTCTTTTTGCATCAGGTGCTTCATCTCGAAAGGAACTCCCGGAAGTGCAATAATGTGATTCTTTTTCCCTTTAATATATAAACCTGGAGCTGTACCCATTTCGTTGGGAAAAACTATTGCATCAGACGGTACCATTGCTTGCTGCTTGTTGCGTTCGCCGGGGTCAACTCCCCTCCTTTCGAAAATAGAACGCACATGCTGCCAAGTGGGCTCGTGCAATATAAGTGATGATGATGTATGCTCCATTAAACAAGCTTTGGTAATATCGTCATTTGTGGGTCCCAAGCCTCCAGTAATTAAAACAACACCTTCATTATTTTCTAATTCACGATGAATATCTTCTTTGCTATCGCTAATTGTAAGCACTCTTTTTACAGTAAAACCTACTTCATATAATTTTTGTGCTATCCATGTGGCGTTGGTGTTGACCACTGTTCCATTGAGCAATTCGTTGCCAATGGAGATTAAAACTATTTCCATAAATCTTATTTATTCTTTTTTTCTTTTCTACCAAAAAGCGAGAAATGTACATATCTTTTAGGATTCTCTTTTAAATCCTTCAAAAGCAGTTCCAGATTTTCAGATGCATTTTGCAAATGCAGGTATAGTGAGTCGTTGGAAGCAAACTGACCTAGAGTTCCTTCTCCATTATTTACTTTATTTAGGGTTGCTGTTAGCTCATTGAATGTTTCCGAAAGATTGTTAATGGTTTCGGCAATTTTAGCATTGGCTATGGTGTCGGAAATATTGGAGAAATTCTTAATTGCATTGTCTATACGAACATTATTTTGGGTAATATTTTCAGTAATGCTATTCACATTTTTGATAATATCAGCCAAAGCTTTTTTCTCTTTCTCAACGGCAGTCAGAGTACCATTGATGCTTGCCAAAGTGCTACTTAAAGATTCAATACTTTCAATAATATTATTTTGTGTTTCAACATTTAGAACATTGTTTACTGCCAAAACAATGGAGTCGATTTTTTCTAAAACCGATTCTGCTTTTTCGGCAATGGGTGCAATATCGTCCAGCAAATCGCCTTGGGTTTCGCCAATTAGTATGTCGCCAGATTTAGCCAAACTACCATCTCCCGGAACAATTTGTATGGCTTTTGAGCCCAAAAGGTCTGAACTTATGATTCGTGCCACAGAATTTTTCTGAATATCTAAATCCTTATCAATGGTGAACTCAACTCTCACTTTTCCCGAATTATCATCAGCAAAGAACATATCTGTAACAATTCCTATTCTAAATCCATTATACAAAACGGGATTTGCAGCCATCAGTCCGCTCACATTCTCATAATCGGCATAAAATTTCCTGGTTTTTTGTAACAAGTCGCGACCCTTGAGGTAATTAAACCCCCACACAAATACAAAAAGTGCAAAAATGAAAATTAGTGCAATTTTGAGTTCCCTTGTTAGTTTTATCTTTTTCATAAAATCTTAATTTTTATTCTTTAATAGTTCAACAGCTTTGGTGGTTGTTATTCTTTCCCCTTTTTCGAATCCAATTATAAAGGCATCTTTATAACCTGCTTCTTTAACTATTTTCAATACTTTTTGAGCATCTTCAAAAGATGTTTCACAACCAGCAGTATATTTGTACAATCTGTTGTCATTATACATTGAAACCATGGGTATCTTTTCGAATTCGCGAGAATTTAAGGGTTTTACTTCGTTGAAAGTTGCAAATTGCACTTTAAGTACCACCGCCGAATCGGCTTCGCAAATTGTGGGACTATCGGAACTTTTTGCCACAAACTGATTTGTGAGGTCGGTGGCAGGTTTTTCGTCCTCTTTTTTGGGTAATAAATCGGAATATAGAAGTAAGCCTGAATAGATGGGTTTGAATGTGCTTGCTGGATTTCCCTCCACCACATGCTTATATTGTGCAAAGGCGTTCAAAATTGCCTTAGACATAGCATCTTGACCCTTTTCGGAGACCATATATTTTTCGTCATCAGGATTACTTATAAAGCCTAACTCAATCAAAGCACCGGGCATTGCCGTGCGATAAAGAACCCAAAAACCAGCCTGCTTCACTCCCCTATCAAAAAACTTAATTCTGCCTGCCAACTCTTGTTGCACCGCCGATGCAAAAATTAAACTATTGTTTAAAAAGGCATTCTGATAAAGCGAAAAAATAATATAAGCCTCCGGCGAATTGGGATTAAAACCATCATATTTTTCCAAATAATCTTTTTCCAATAGAATTGTGGAATTTTCCTTTTTTGCCACCTCCAAATTGGCTGCATTCTTGTGAACCCCCATCACATATGTCTCCACACCAAAAGCCGTGGGACGGTCTATGGCGTTGCAGTGAATAGAAATAAAAAGATCTGCTTTGTTGTCGTTGGCAATTTTAGCTCTACTTTCAAGACTCAAATAAATGTCTGTTTTTCGAGTGTAAACCACCTTAACATCGGGAAAATGCTTGCTTATCAATGTGCCAAGCTTTAGAGCTACCGCCAGAGTTACATCTTTTTCTTTACTCTTTTTAAAACCAATGGCACCCGGGTCTTTTCCGCCATGTCCAGCGTCTATAACAACGCACTTCACCTCTGGAATTAGCAAATTATCAGCTTTTGCCAATAGAATGCTTGCAGCTATGAAACAGAAAAATAATAAGTGATGTTTTATCGACATAAGAATATTTTGATTAGTTTTGAATGCTAAATTAGAAATTAATTTACGACAAAAATAATAATTTTTACTTTCTAGATACATTAAAATTATAGTACATATTAAATAATGCTACAAAAACTATACCTTAGTCTCTGTTTTTCAATGCTTTTCCAATATGTGCTGTTGGCTCAAAATGATACAACAAATATTAAAATTGATAGAAAAAGAGCCGTTGATGTTGAAAATATTGTCGATACTATAAAACAGGCAAGCACAATAATAAATATAAACGACACTATTTTTGAGAATAAGTTAACAAGCGACACTGTTAATAATTCTAAAAATCAAACTGTTTCTCAGGATACCGTCCTGAAAATTTCGCCCAATGCCATAGAAGCTATCATTGACTACAAATCGGTGGATTCAATTCATTTCGATTTGAAAAATAAAATTACCACTCTTTACTATAAGGCTGAAATTTTGTACGATGATTTGGAACTGGAATCTGACTATGTGAAAATTGACATGGAAAGTGGAACTATTTTTGCCGAAGGGGTGGCAGATTCGGCTGGTGTGGTGCATGGTAAGCCCAAATTTAAGCAGGGGCAACAGGAGTTTAAAACCGAAAAAATGTCCTATAATTTCAATACCAAAAGAGGCGTTATACACTCCGTTATAACCCAAGAGGGCGAAGGTTTTATGCATGGCGAAAGAATTAAAAAAATGGAAGATAACACCACCTATGTTAAGTCTGGAAAATATACCACCTGCGACCTCGATCACCCCCATTTTGAACTGGCTTTTAATAAAGCAAAAGTTATACCCGATAATAAAATCGTTACTGGTCCTGCCTATTTAAGGATTGAAGGAATACCAACGCCCTTAGCGGTTCCCTTTGGATATTTCCCCAACAAAAAAGGTAGAGCCAATGGGCTAATTATTCCCAGTTATGGGGAGTCGTCCAACAGAGGTTTCTTTTTGGAAAATGGCGGATTTTATTGGGGTATAAACGACTATATAGATTTGGCAATATTGGGCGATATCTATACCCGCGGAAGCTGGGCTGCCAAAGCTCGCTCCAACTACTACGTGAGGTATAAATACAAAGGTAATTTCGACCTTTCGTATGCCGTTAATATTTTGGGTGAAAAGAATACAGCCGAATATCAAAAATCCAATGACTATATGATTAGATGGTCGCATGTGCAAGATGCAAAAGCTCACCCCACAAGAAGATTTTCGGCAGATGTGAATATGCTTAGCAGCTCGTTTTCAAAGTTCAATCCTACATCGGCAAACGACTATCTTTCAAACACCTTCCAATCCTCAGTCTCTTATTCTACATCTTTTAGAGGTAGGTATAACTTAACTGCCAATTTGCGACATTCGCAAAATACACTCACAAAACAGGTGGAAATGTCGCTACCCGAAATAAACTTTTCGGTTAATAAATTCTACCCTTTCAGAAAAAAAACTAGAAAAGGTAGCCTGAAATGGTATGAAAATATTACTGTTTCGTACCAAAACAACACCATGAACAGAATACAAACAGTTGACTCACTCCTATTTAGCGACAATATTCTTGATGGAATGCGTAATGGTATGAAACATACAATCCCAGTAAGCTCCAGCATTAAAGTCCTTAAGTATTTCAATTGGAACAACTCATTCACATACAACGAACGCTGGTACACACAAAGCATCGACAGAAATTGGAACAACGGCGAACTGATTACTGATACTATTAAAGGATTTGCCGGCAATAGAGATTTTAATTTTTCTTCATCGCTCACAACAAAACTATATGGACTTGTGCAGATGAAAAAATCATATGTAAGGGCAGTTAGACATGTCTTAACACCCAATTTGAGCTTTAGATATAATCCCGATTTCGGAAATCCAAGATATGGTTTTTATAAGTATTACCACGACCAAAATGGTAATTTAAGACAATACTCAGTTTTTGAAAACAGCCTATATGGCAACGCTCCCGACAGAAAAGCTGGAATGCTAAATTTAAGTATTAGTAATAATTTGGAAGCAAAAGTTAGAAGTAGAAAAGATAGTACGCAGGATATAAAAGTTGTTCTTATAGAAAACTTATCCCTTAGCACAGCCTACAATTTTTCCTTAGATTCTCTAAACTGGATTCCTTTGGTAATTAATGGCAGAACTACGCTTTTTCGCAACCTATATATGACTTTCAATAGTGTTTGGGACCCATTTGTTTTAAACGAAGAAGGGAAAAGAATAAATCAACTTGAAATAAAAGAGAATAAACGACTATTTAGAAATACTTCCCACGATTGGAATTTTAGTCTAAATTTGGCTCTAAATCAAGACTTGTTGGACAAGCTTTTGGGTTTTGATAAAGCTGATGCAAAGAAGAAAGATAGTGAAAATAAAACATCCAATTCGAGTTCACATAGCGGTCAGATTTGGAATTTAACTCTAAACTACAATCTCTTTTATATGAACAGAGAAAATCCCATGACAGGAAGATTTGACGACGATATAGTGCAGTCGTTGGGCGTTATGGGCGAACTGCAACTCACTCCAAAATGGAAAATAAACTTCTCGTCGGGTTATGATTTCAAAAATAAAGACTTCACCTACACCGCCATAGATGTTTACCGCGATTTACACTGCTGGGAAATGCGTTTCAACTGGATTCCATTTGGTTTTAGAAAAAGCTGGAATTTTAGCATAAATGTAAAAGCTTCTGCACTCCAAGACCTGAAATATATGATGAGAAAAGACTTTAGAGACGCGTATTATTAGATAGTCGTCCCTTAAAAACCACACATCTATTTGATTATCAATAATTTAACACACAAAAGGCTTTGATATTAATGCAAGATTTTGTATCTTTGTAATCTAAAACTTGCAAATTTATATGATACCAAAGCCAATAAATCGTAATCAAATTAGCTTATTTTCTTTCTTTGAAGTGATGCTAAATCACGAACATCCTTTCTTCAGTTTAGCCAATGAAGTAGAGTGGTCTATTTTTGAAAAAGCTTTTTTACCATTATACTGCCAAGATAATGGTC
>LSQX01269292.1_pt2 | contig 17268 bp, 16 predicted proteins | sample 654561 | NCBI WGS metagenome assembly LSQX01 (sample SAMN04489861, study PRJNA283612) | anaerobic digester metagenome | isolation source: 4 biogas reactors fed with cattle manure at either 37C or 55C with and... | place: Denmark: Kongens Lyngby | collected 2014
AAGTAGCTTCCATTCTTGTGAACCGCTGTTCCTTCGATGTCCGTGGTGGTGCGTATCTCACCTTTCTCGTTCATCAGAATGGCGTAACCCAGGTTCTCGTGTCCGACCATAAAGGATCCGGCATCCCAGGTACCATCCTTGTACATAGTTACGAATGTCCACCAGATAACGTGCATGTTATTGTTTACAATGAGGTCTTTCTTGAAATGAATAGCACCGCCTTCGGCCATGTACATCTGATCCAGTGCCATCGCGCCTTTAACCGGCCGCCCTTCGCATATGCCTTTGATGTCCCATAACTGGGATACGTAGAAGGTGCCCCACTCTACGCCCGGGATATACCACTGCAGACCAGACCCGATCAGCCTGCCTTCGAACTCGAACAATCCCTCTTCCTTCCATGTCAACCGCTCGCTGGATGCGGTGAGTTCCCAGGCATTGCCTGGTTCGTCCGGCTGACTGGACCAGCGTACGGTATCGCCTTCGAGTGTCTGGACAGGTCTTGGGGTCAATGCCTGGGCGGCCATCCGCTCCTGATCCATACGTAGATGCTTGCCATCGATATGGTTGCTTTGATAGATGAATTTTGTCGGATTGGGTGTGCCGTTCGGTGCCAGGATGGAGCGCACGAAGGAGTAGATGTTNNAAACTGCAGTCCGAAAAATCCTCTTTCGCCAGCCATTGCCGGTCCGGTTACCTTGTGTGGACCTACCAGTTGCTGAAAACCAAAGTCGCCGCGTTCAGGGACCTCTATAAAATGTCGCATAGTTTCTCTCATAGTTGGGGTGATGGTCAGGTTTGTTTGCTGCTGGTTATGGATCGCAGCAGGGTGCGGAAGAATTGGTCGCAGAAACGAATGCATTCCAGCGTTGAGCTGTCCAGCGTGCGGTACATGACGACGCGGCGATTCGGGCTTACCGTGTAAAGCCGTTTTGTATGGCTCATTAGAATTTAACCTTTTGTTTTTGTTATTAAACCCATACCGACAAGCGCTCTGTCCGCTTGTTTCTCGCATGCTCTGAAGCTAGCAGAACAATGAATGCAAATCTATGGTACGGAATTTGGTTCTGCATAAAGAATTGGCGTGGGTTGGAGGAGAGGGCATGCAGACAGGGTATGGTTACTGCTGTAGGTCAGGGGTGGCGCGGGCTGTAGCGCGGCATGCGCATTGTGGCGAGAGGAAGGTGCTGCAACAGGACGATTGAATGAATCGTTTTACTCCAAGTAAAATTTGCCCCTCCTGAGAGGGGTAATGAAGCGGAGTAACCAGGCCGCTGAAAGTCCAGCTTGGCCTGACTCTGTATTCGATCGCGGTCTCAACTCAGCATCAACATTCCGCCATCAATCATCAGAGTCTGACCGGTTATAAAACGCGACCCTTCGCCAGCGAGAAAAACCAGCACCGGTGCCAGATCACAGGAGGCGTCACCAAGTTGGCCGCCAATGGGAATCAGGCTCGCCATGAACGCATCGTGCTGCTTGAGCTGGGTCTCGCTCATGCTGGCGCGGGTGGCGTCGTACATCGGCGTCCATATCGCCGGGGCGATGGCGTTAACGGTAATGCCGTGCGGCCCCCACTCGCGTGCGACGGTGCGCGTCCATGCCAGGACCGCCCCCTTGCTGGCGGCATAATGCGCTTTGCCAGGCTGCCCGCCCACTCCAGCGGCCGAGGCGAAATTAATGATCCGCCCGCCACCTTGTCGCATACGCTTGAACGCCGCTTGGTTGGTCAGAAAGGTGCCGCGGGTGTTTACCGCAAACACGTGTTCCCACTCATCCAGGGTGATTTCATCAGCAGTGGCGTTGGGCGCTATTCCGGCAGCATTGGACCAGCACGTCCAACCCCCCCAACTGACCGATAGCGAAGTCGAACGCTTCGTTCACCGACGCGGAATCGGAGATATCACAGATCCGGCTTTTTGCCCAACCGCCTCCCTCACTCATCACCGGGTCTTGCGAGGTGTCGACATCAAGACTGATGACATGGGCGCCCTCGGCGATGTATGCCGCGACGATAGCAGCGCCAATGCCGCGCGCGCCGCCTGTCACGATGATGCGTTTGTCTGCCAGTTGCATGGAGCCGCCCTCATGTAGTGCAGCGGCGTCTGTCGCCGCTGGATAGGAAATGTGGAGTTATTCGATCCGCGACAGCGCGCCCTCAAACAGCCGCAGCGCCGAGGCGTGGTGTTTTCTACCGTGTTCCATCGACGCCTTGCCGGCGCAGGCCCGCGCGTAGCTGACTTCGAGAAAAATACCAAGCTTGAAAGCCGCGAGCACCAGATACCAGGTGAAGGCTTCGAAGCTGCGAGAGCTACCGGCCACGTAGCGCGCCACCAGCTCGTCCGCTGCAGAAAACCCCTCCCAGGGATGCACCTCAATCGTGCCGGCGCCGTGGCCGCTGGCGTCCGGCCATGTCACCACCAACCAGGCGAGATCCAGTAGCGGGTCGCCGATGGTGGCCAGCTCCCAGTCGACGATCGCACTAAGCTCCGGCCCCTTGCGACTGAACATTACATTGGACAGGTGGTAGTCGCCGTGCAGGATGCCTGGGCTGAACTGTTGCGGGCAGTTGTCATTCAGCCAGGGCGCCAGCCGGTCGAGCCCGGGAAGGCTGCCTGCGCCCGGCCAACCGGGGTAGCTGGCAACGCTTTCAAGCTGGTGCAGCCAGCGGGCCACTTGCCGTTGATGAAAGCCGTCGGGCCGCCCGAAGCCGTTGAGACCGATGGCTCGATAATCCAGCTCATGAAGGCAAAGCAGTGCATCGACCATGGCCAGTCCCATGCGCCCGCGCATGTCGCGGTCGCCGGCATGGGGCAGCGGCAAACCGGCTGCGCAATTGGGATTGAAGCCATCCACCGGTTCCATCAGATAGAACTTCGCCCCCAGCACAGCCTCGTCATCGCAGGCCGCAATCAATGCGGCGTGCGGCACCCTGCTGCCCGCCAGCGCCTTCAGCATGCGGGCTTCGCGTGCGATGGTCTTGCCACCTACTTCCCGTAATTCCGCTGATGGCCGACGCAGCACAAATTCACGATCGCCCCGGCGAAAGCGTAGCAATAGATTCTGCGTGCCGCCGGTGAGCCGCACGGCATTTTCCAGCGGTCCGGACGCAAGATTCCGCTCATCCATCCAGGCGCCCAAACGGTCGAGATCGACCAGCTCGCGCCACTGAGTCTGACTGCTCACCGCTGCTCTCCGCTTTGTTCCACAGTCGCCAGCGCGTCGGCATATTTCTCACGTGCCAGCGCTGCCGCAGTCGGGCGGTGGTAGCCGGGAAACAGACTGTCGCTTGGCTGATAGTCCCGTAGTAATTGTTTGGCCACGGTGACCTTGTGTACCTCAGTCGGGCCGTCCGCCAGGCCCATCTGGAAGGAACGCAGAATGTACCCGGCGAATGGCATCTCCTCAGACACGCCGATCGACCCATGCACATGCAGCGCGCGGGCGGCAATGTCATGCAGCACCTTGGGCATGGCTGCCTTTACTGCAGCGATGTCTTTACGCACGCGCAAATAGTCCTGGTACTTGTCGATGCGCCAGGCGGTGCGCATCACCAGCAACCGGAACTGCTCCAGCTCGATCCAGGAGTCGGCGATTTTTTCCTGCACCATCTGCTTTTCGGCCAGCAGGCCGCCTTGGGTGGTGCGCGACAGGGCGCGCTCGCACAATGCATCAAGCGCTCTTTGCGCTTGCCCGATAACGCGCATGGCGTGATGCACGCGACCACCACCGAGTCGCACCTGGGCGACGACGAAGGCTTCGCCGGGCTCGCCGAGCAGGTCGCTGGACGATACCCGCACCTTGTCGAAACGCAGGTAGGCGTGCGTGGCTTCCGGATCGTCGGCTATCCCGACGTTGCGCACAATGTTCACGCCCGGCGCATTCGCTGGAACGATAAACATGGTGGTGCCCTTGTGCACCGAAACGCTCTTGTCGGTCACTGCCATGACAATAAAGAACGCCGCGTAGCGTGCATTGGAGCCGAACCACTTCTCACCGGTGATAAGCCAGTCTTCGCCGTCGCGCACGGCCTCGGTGGTGAACACGCTGGGGTCGGCGCCGCCTTGGGGCTCGGTCATGGCGAAGCAGGAGNNTCGAGGTACTTGCGCTTCTGCTCTTCGCTGCCGTAGTGCGCGAGAATTTCGCCATTGCCCGAATCCGGCGCATGGCAGCCGAAGACAATAGGCGCGAACAGTGCTCGGCCGAGAATTTCGTTGATCAGCGCCAGGCGCACCTGGCCATAACCCGGCCCACCCAACTCAGGGCCCAGATGGCACGCCCAGAGCCTGCGGGCCCGGACCTGCGCCTGTAGTGGACGCACCAGATGCTTGAATAGCGGATCATGAATGTTCCAGGGGCTGCTCAGCACATGCTCCAGCGGCTCGACCTCTTCACGAACGAAGCGGTCGATCCAGTCCAGCTCGGTTTGAAAGTCCGGATCGGTTTCGAAATCCCAGCTCATGTCTTGCTCCTAATAATATGAGTGACGCTCAAGCGAGCAGCATGCCGCCATCGACCAACAAGGTCTGACCCAGCATGTAGCCAGCCAGCGGCGAAGCCAGGAACAGCGCAACATTGGCCATGTCCTGTGGGGTGCCGAGGCGGCCCAGTGGAATTGCACGTAGCGCACCTTCGAGGCGTTTGGGGTTTTCAGTGGTGACGCGGGTGAGCTTGGTCTCCACCAGGCCCGGTGCGATGCCATTGACCCGGATGCCATCGCGCGCCCATGCCTCGCCGAGCGTGCGGGTGAGACCGAAAGCGCCGGTCTTGGAAGAGTTGTAGGCCGGATTGCCACGGGTTGAGTGGAAGGCTGCCGCCGAGCTGACTGTGATCATCGTGCCGCGGGATTCCTTGAGCAGTTCGAAGAATTTCTGTGCGCAGACCATCAGGCTGGTAAGGTTGATATCCAGTACCTTCTTGAAACCATCGGTAAGAAATTCCTGGCGGTCATACAGCACCGTTCCTTGCGCCTGGATCAGCACGTCGAGCCGAGTGAATGGCACGACTGTCGCTTCGATCAGGTCGGCGTCGGAGACATCGACCTGCGCGTAGTGCAGCCCCTCAAGGTGTGAATCCGCCGAGTCGCCGTAACTCTCGGCGTTGGGACGAGTTCCCCAGACGTGTACCTCGGCGCCGCGCTGGCGAAAGCTCTGGGCAATGCCGTTGCCGATGCCGCTGGAGCCACCGACCACCAGCACCGTTTTGCCGCTAAAATCCAGCTCATTCATGAAGTTTTTCCTTGCTTGTTATTATTCGCGTTCTCAACGCGCAACCGTTTGACAGCATGGGGTTCCGGCGTCGATTCAGAGGGGGCGGCAACGGTGCCACCCGCCAGCCAGGTTCGATGGGGTGCGTACCAGGCTTCACAGCCGAACAACGCCGGCCGCAGCCAGTCGATCCAGCTCACTATCATCAAAGCCAAGCCCGCCGAGCACCTCGCGGCTGTGCTGGCCGAGGGCCGGTGGCGGGCGATCCAGCGATAACGGTAAATCACCGAAATCCCAGAACGCGCCAATCTGTTGCAGCTCGCCGTACTCCGCATGTTGATAGCGGGTATGCAAACCAGCCGCGGCGTGGTCAGGGTTGTCGAGAAAGGGGTCGAGCTGCGCTTCGAGAACGGCTTCGGCGGGCACATCGTGCACACTCAGGGATAACAGCGCCTCGGTTTGGGTCTGCGCGGCGAAATGCACCTCGGGGTCAGCGCCGGCTAACGCGTAGAAACGCTGCGCTTCTTCGGGCGTAAGCGCCGCCACGGCGACCCAGCCGTCACTACAACATACAGCCGGTGGGTGTCGCACAGACCGGTCTGGGTGGCGTCCAGGTGCGCTATCGGCGTTACGCTGCCGTCCTCGCGGGCGACCGCTTCGCTCATGGTGAGTAATGTGGCGCCAAGCAGCGACGCGTTTACCATTTGCCCTTCGCCGGTCCGCGCCCGCTGGTAAAGACCCAATAGCAGAACGTATAGCGAAGAAAGCCCCGCAAAGAAATCACCAACGCCGAAACGCAGCCACATCGGCGGTTGGCCGGCGCCGCCCTGTTCTACTTCCCAGCCGCAGGAGGCCTGCATCAGCTGGTCGAAGCCGGGCCAATCCGCACGTGGCCCGGTGGGTCCATAAGCACTGACGTGGCAGTAGAGAAGTTGCGGATTGATCAGCTTGAGGCAGTCGTAATCGACCTTCAGCTTGCGCGCTGCCGGCAAGCGCATATTGTGATGGACCACATCGGCCCAACGTACCAGCGCCTCGACCGCCGGCTGACTTAGCTCATCGCCAAGTTTGAGTGCGACGCCGAGCTTGCCGCGCTGAGTGCCACTGAAAATGCGTTCCAGCCGACGCATGGCATCGCCGGCTGGGGCTTCGACCTTGATGACCTCCGCACCTAGATCGGCCAGCATCATGCAGGCGAACGGCCCGGCCAGATAGGCGCCAAGATCAAGCACCTTGAGGCCATGCAAGGGTGGCAACGGATCGCCCTGGCGCGCCATATCCGTAATCAGACGCTGCTTTGGCGAGGTCTCGAAGCCAGTGCCGTTGTCTGCTCCAGGTTGAGGTGCGGAACGACCTATGCGTGCCGGCGGCGTGATCTTCCAGGCCGGCCCCGGCTGCAGCGTCTTGCCGAGCGTGGCGTCATCCACTTCAACGACATAGCCATTTAGCCGCGCCTGCTCGTCGAAATAGATGTGGCCGAACGGCGCGGCAATCTGCGCGGAAACATCGTGCTGCCAGAAATGCTCGACCCAATCCTGAGCGGGCCGCGTGGCGATAATGGCCCGATTAGCCCCGAAATTCGGCGCCACATGGCTCGGTGGCCACTGGGCATTGAGCCGGGCCACTTCCGCCTCGCCCAGTTCAGTCATGGCGCCGGCCATCCACGGCGATTTATCCGGCGAGTAATGCACGTGAATCCAACGACCATCTGCGCACTGGTGCAGCGGGATCGGGATGTGCTTGTCCAGCCCCTTGGCGAACACTGGCGTTGGCGTTTGCGCGCGGCTCCAATGCATGGTCATCGGAACAAGCGCCGCTTGGGCCAGACTGGTATGGGCACTGCCGCCGCAACCATCCCGATCACGTGCGATCAACCGCGCCATCACAGCAACCACACACAGCCAGCTTGCAAGCCAGTTGGCAAACGGCATGCGCACGAATACTGGCCCTTCACGGTGGCCTGGCTGTTCATCGAGCAGGCCAAGCCGCGCCAGCACCAGCGTTTCATGTGCCTTTGCTTCAGCCAACGGATGTTTGTTTGGCCAGCCGGTAATGGCTGCAACGATCAGGCCCGGGAAGCGCTGCGCCAACTGGGCATCGTCAAGCCCCAGCGTGCCTGCCACTTTCGGGCTGAACTCGTGGATGAATACGTCGGCGGATGTCAGCAGCCGTTCGAGTCGCTGCTGTCCCTCCGGCTCGTTGATATCCAGGATGACGCTGCGTTTACCCCGATTAAGCACAGCAAACAGCGCCTGCTCCTGTCGAGCGGGATTGTCAGGCGGCTCAACCAGAATCACCTCCGCGCCTGCCTCGCAAAGCTGCAAACCCGCCGCAGCGCTCGCGATCCCTGAACCCAGGCTGACGACACGCAGCCCATGCAATGTTGATTCATTCATAAGCACCTCAAGGTATCTTGTTGTTGCCCCGTGAAGAAAGCTCGAATGGACTGTTGTGATACACGACTGATCTGTTCACTCCGCCGGGCCACTGCAAGTGCCAGTCAGCTTTGCCTCCTATTTCAGGGCCGACGGCTCGATGTCCGATCCGTGCAGAATGAGAATGTTGTGGCGATGGCCGAAATGATGGATGAGCAGGCTGGTGCCCAGCATTATCACCATGACTCCCGTCAAGGGTATTGCGCTGGGCATGACCCAGACGCTCACCGCAACGGCACCCAAGGTACCAAAGAGAAACGGTACGGCACCTATAACTGCTGACGCCGATCCCGCGCGATGACCCTGACTGGCCATGGCCAGTGCTACTGCATTAGGCGACAACATACCCATGGAGAACATGTATACGAAGAAGCAGGCCATCAGCAGCGGTAAGGAAGCGTATCCTGCCAAGGTGGCTGTGAGAGCGACCAATGCCGCCAGGAATGGCGGCCAGAGAATGGCGTGCAATAATGCAGCCGGGCCGAAGCGTGCCACCACCCGGGCATTGAGCTGGGAGCCCGCAATCATGCCGAACGCATTCAGCCCGAAGAGCCAGCCGAAATGCACGGCGGGCACCTCGTAGAGCTCAATGATCACGTACGGAGCACCCGCGACGTAGGCGAACATCGCGCCGAAGGGCAGGGCAATGATAAGCACATACATGATGAACTGCCGGTCGCGGAATAGATCGGCGTAACGTTTGAATGTGCCCGCCACACCAAGGCGCTCTGCGGTGTGTCTGGACAAAGTTTCGTGCATATTGAAATGCACGGCCAGCAGCAGAATCGTGCCGGCTATCCCCAGGATGGCGAATATCTCCCGCCAGCCCATGACCTTCAACAGCAGACTGCCGGCGACGGGGGCGAGAATAGGGGCCAGCCCCAGTGCCAGCATCAGCATCGAGAAGGCCCAGGCAGCCTGCGCTGTGGTAGTGCGGTCGCGAATGACTGCGCGACTGACAACCACGCCCGCGCTGCCGCCCAGGGCCTGGAAAAACCGGGCCACGGTCAAAGTCGCCAAGTCTGTGGCAAGCATGCACCCGAAGGAGGCAAGCAAGAAGAGCGCGAGCCCAAAATAGAGCGGTGGCTTGCGTCCGTAGCGATCACTCAAAGGGCCGTAAACAAGTTGCCCTACGGACATCCCGAACAGAAAAACGGCCAGTGTTATCTGCACGTCAGCAGACTGAACACCCAGATCTGAAGCGATGGTTGGAAAAGCGGGAAGGTACAGGTCAACCGACAGCGGCGACAACGCGGTCATCATGGCGAGAAGAAATAACCAGCCGGGGAAGAAGGGCCTTGGTTCGGAATATGACATTAAAAGACACGCAGCATGAAAAATAACATCGGTGACTCCGCAGTCCTGCCCGTGCTTGGGCAAAATAGAAAACTTAAGGTAGCAGAGCAAGCTTGAGGAATCCATATGAAGAATTGCATTTCATATTAAGAATAATATTCCGGGCGCAGGAATTCTCGGTTCAAGGAGTATCGGTAATGGACTGCTTACCTGTTTGCGCTTAACAAGCTGAAAAAGAATGCAGGCTGTTAGCTCCGGACGTCGGGATCGGCTAACGCGCGCCTCGGCGCAGCGCCAGAACCAGTACGAAACCGGTCCCCGATAGCAGCGCCGCACTGAGGAAAATCTGAGCGAAACCCAAACTGGCAGCGAGCAAGCCCATCAATGGCCCTGCCAACCCCACCGCCATATCGAAGAACAACGAAAGTGCACTCAGTGCGGAATTGCGATTGGCATCCGGGGTGCGTGCCAGGGTCTCCACCGCCAGTCCCGGGTATACCCAGGACACTCCCAGCCCAGTGAGGGATGCACCGAGAATCGCGACCTCGGGCAAGGGTGCCAGCCAAACCAGCAGCAGGCCCAGGCCTTGTATTGAAAGACATAGCGTCACGACCTGATAGCCACCAAAACGGGGTATCACATTGGGCGTGGCGAGCCTGGCAAAGATAAAGGCGATACCGAAGCCGGTCAGACACCAAGCGGCGTTCGCCCAGCCGAGGCTGTCAAAATAGAGTGCGATGAAGGCCGTCAGACTGCCGAAACCGGCCGAACTGCAGACCAGTGCCAGACCGTTGGGCAATACCGACCACAACACGTGGAGAAAGGGTAGTCGCTCGCCGCGCCCCAGCGGCGCGGGGCGTCTGACGACCGCCACCAGTAGCGCAAACAGTCCGAGCACTACGATGCACATCCCGATGCTGGCCAAGTTGAACTGGTCTCTGATCAACACCCCCAGTGGCGCGCCGACGGCGATACCGCCATAGGCGGCAATGCCGTTCCAGGACATTACCCGTGCGGTATGCGATTTGCCGTGCAAGCCGATAGCCCAGGTACAGCACGGAGTGGAAACCATCGCTGAGGCGAAGCCTTGGATCACGCGGGTGCCGAGTAGGAGCCAAATGCTGAGCCAGGGCGAGGCATACATCACGATGGCCAGTGTGGTCAGTATCCCGCAAAGAACGAGGGCGACGAGTCCAATGATGACGGCGGATTTGGCCCCGAAGCGATCGGCAAGCAAGCCGGCCAATGGTCGAGACAGCAGTGTTCCCACATACTGTGTACCGATCACGATACCAGCCCAGACAGTGCCGAATTCGAGTTCGTTGAGGACAAAGCCGGGCAGTACCGCCAAAGGCAGCCCGCTGGCCACATATGACATGAAGTTGAAGCAGACGATGAAAATGATCGACAGCGAGGGCTGCGTGGAGGCTGTGGTTCTGGTATCCAAAACTGCTGGCTCCTGAATTGAAAAACCCCTTTCACCCTAATGGATGTCCGGGGTTAAACAATTACTGACTAAGGGCGGTGAGCCAGTTCCCAGGTTTTGAGATCGAAGTCCGGTGCACTGGCCTCGGCAGACGTTAGCTCCGGTGGACGAGAGAGGATTTTCTTCCCTGCCAGGTGATCGCCGGGACGGTTGCAGGACTCCACAGCAACCAACTGGCCCTTGCGGAAACACAGAACCGAAAACTGCTGGGTCGCTTCCGAGCCTAGTATGACAGTATTGTCATAGCCGCTGGAGAGACCCGCGATCTGCAATTTCAGGTTACCTTGGTCAGTCCAGAACCAGGGTAATGCATTAAATGGGCTGGCGTTGCCCAATAACCTGCTGGCAACGGTTCGCGCCTGTTCCATGGCATTAGGCACTGATTCGATACGGGTATGCTCACCTTCATTCTGAATGCAGGGGAAACAGGCAACGTCGCCTATGGCCGATATGTGCGGATCGGAGGTCAGCAGGTTGGCATCGACCTTGATACCGTTCTCGATTGCCAGTCCCGCCTCGTTGGCGATGGTTATATTGGGTATGACACCGATGCCGTAGACCAGGAGTTCGGCGGGCAATACCTTGCCGTCAGTGGTTTCAATCGCGGTAATCTGGCCATTTTCGCCGATGAGTCGGGTGACGCCCTGATGAAAATGAAACTGGACGCCCCAAGACTCATGTGTCTGGCGGAAAACGGCGGCCATTTCACTGGAAACCGCCCTGGCCATGGGTCGGTCGCCGAGATCCACCACATGAACCGACGCTCCCAACGCTGCGGCAACGGCGGCAAATTCCAGACCGATGAAGCCTGAGCCAATCACCACGACGTTACGAGCGTCTTTTACCCTGGGGGCCAGCGCGTCGGCGTCGGCGAGGGTCTTGATGCCAAACACACCTTGAAGGTCATCGCCTGGTACTGACAGTGGGCGGTTGTGCGCCCCTGTAGCCAGTACCAGATGATCGTATTGCAGGCTCTTGCCGCTGGCCAAAACGACATGCTGGTTCTGCCGGTCAATAGCGATGGCATCGTCCTGCAGCAACTCTATCTGTTGCTGATCGAAAAAAGCCTCCGGGCGAAAGGCCAGGTTGGATGCCGTTATTTTTCCCAGCAGATAAGCTTTGGATAGCGGCGGGCGTTGGTAGGGCAGGCCAGGCTCATTATTGATCAGCGAGATGCGTCCGGTAAACCCCCCCTGGCGCAGAGATGCGGCAACCTGGAAACCTGCCTGGCCGGCACCGACAATAACCACTGACGAAAGCGACATATTAACTCCTGAGTACTTCAGTATTGGGATTCAGGTAAATGCAGCACTATTCCGTCCATATCATCATGAATGACAAGCTGGCAGGTAAGGCGGCTGTTATCCTGGCGTGCACTGGCGAACTCAAGCATATCGGACTCGCATTCTTCCGCTGGTGGTACAGATTTCACCCAGGCCTCGTCAACGAATGCATGGCAGGTTGCGCAACTGCAGGCACCGCCGCAATCTCCCTGGATGCCGGGAATCATGGCATTCATGGCGGCTTGCATCACGGATTGGCCCACTTCACCGACGACGGTGTGTTGAGTGCCGTTATGTTCGATCAATGTTATTTTTGGCATTGTTTTTCTCCAGGCAACGGTTTCAGGCCACAGCAGGCTTGAGAGGGGGTTGGGTTTCAAATTGAGATGCTCGACCCAAGGTCAGAAGCATCAGTGGGCCCACAATCGAGCAGGCAAGGCAGTAAATGAGCATGGTCGTGTACGATCCCGTCTGGCTCAAGAAGGCCGCAAATAATAAAGGAGCCGCAGCCGCTGTAGCGGTCAATAAGCCGATATGAAAGCCATACAGCCGGCCGTAATCTTTCAGCCCGAAATAGCGAGCGATCAAAAATGCGGCAATATCGAACTCGGCACCTGCACCAAAGCCAATTGCGATTGCGGCTAGCAGGAGCAAGGTAAAGTCGGTTGTCCCGCTGAGTAGGATTAAGCAGCCTAAGGCTGGCATGGCCAGGCTGAGGGCCGATATGCCTGGGGGCCACACGCGGTCTAACAGATAGCCGACCAGGATTCGACCAAACACCAGCGAAATACCGAAACCACTGAAAACCAAGCCGGCTTCTTCCGCGGAGAGCCCCAGATCGCGCAAGATTGGTATGGTATTGGTAACCATTCCGATAACCACCGACATCACCAGCGCTAGGGCGATATTGCAAATCCAGAATTTTCTCGAGGTAAAACCTTCCTTGAAGGTCATACCGGTGATACTACGTAGGGCTGCCTGTTTGTCAGCTTCGCTTTTATGGCTCTTTGGTTTTGGAACCGAAAACCACCAGATGGTGAGGGGTAACAGCAGAAACAGGTTGATCATGGCCAGCATGATAAAGGCTGCTTGCCAGCCCCAGATGCCAATGCCCCAGGAAAGCAACGGTGGGATAGTAGCTGCGGCGAGGCCGGTTCCTGAGAGACCAATAGCCAACGCCAGACCGCGATTCTTCTCAAACCACATGTTGAGTAACTGAGTCCAGGTGACAGCGAGGTTGCCAATACTCAATATCGGAATGATCGTGAATGCTAGATAAAGGCTCCAGATCGACTCACCGAGCTGGGTGGCTGCCAAATAACCCAGCACCGTCAAGCACGTGGAAATTGCGGTTACTTTCTTGATCCCAAACCGCAAATTGAACCAGCCTACCAGTTGCAACGAGATAACTGCGCCCACGAATAGAAAGGTAATAGCTACCTGCAGCGCACTTCTGCTCCAGCCAAAGGCTTCTTCCAACGGAACGACAAGGGTTCCGAAGCCATAAAGCAATGAGGAATTGATGCTGATGCCAATGCCCAGCAAGGCCAGGATGAGTACCCGCCAACTGGTTCTAAATTCCGAAAAATCGATGGCGGCGCTATTGCTTGAATGATTCATACGCTGTCCTTCATTTTTTTTATGGCATCAGCTTATCGGAGAAATGCTACCAATTTCTGATTGCAGAACTGTATACTGATGTCAGAATATTGCATAAGGATCGGATTGTCCACACCGCGGGCACCTTTCCCGCAGCACAACAATAATAAAAGGAACGAGGTACCATAACGATGCCATGGCTCAGCCGCTTTTCCATTGGCGCGAAGCTTTTATTTGCCCCCGCACTGATTGTTTTCCTGCTTATCGTTATCTCCGCTGTTGCTTATGACGGGCTCAAGCGGCAGCAGGCTGTGCTGCACCAGGTGGAGCACGTCCGCTTCAGTCAATACCAGCGCGCACTGGACATTGCAGCCGCTTCTCAGGCAGCGATGGTCGGCTCTTACGCGGCTGTGGTTCAGATCATTCAGAGCGAGGGTAATGTCTCCGAAGAAGAAATGCAGTTTTACGTGGAAGACATGCAGGCCAGTGTGAAGGATATGTTGGCAGGGATCGAGCAGGGTCTGTCTGAGTCAGCGAGCCTCACTGCAGAGGAGATGGTGCTCTACCAGAACCTGCAGGAACAGGCCGTGGCGTTTGGCGGGGGAGTAGAGCAGCTCGCGGACGCGTCACTGAACAATCCGTATCTGGCCCCATCGCAGCTAGGCTATGTAAGGGCGGATTATACGCGCTTGGTCGGCCTCCTTAACCTGTATCTGGATCAGCAGAAGGAGTTGGCCAGCATCTCGTTCACGTCGGCAGACGCGACTGCTAAATCAGTTACTACCGCATTGGCGGTTGCGGTTCTGGTCGCCATCGCGCTGGCGCTCGTTGTCGGGCTACTGGTGCGTCATCAGATTCTGCGCTCTATCAAGGCAATCGAGCAGGCTGCTATCAAGCTGCGGGACGGCGATCTGACTCATCGTGTCGAGGTGACAGGCAGGGACGAGATAGCCCAGACAGCCATGGCCTTCAATGCGCTGATCATCAGTCTGCAGAGGGCAGTGCAGCAAGTGACGCGTATTGCCGAGTCGGTCGGAGCCTCCGCGGAGGAGCTGGTGACCACCTCCAATGAGTTGGCACGGGGTGCCAATGAGCAGGCCGGTGCGGCCATTCAGGCCTCATCCACCGTTGAGCAGATGAGCGTGGGTATCGCTTCCATTGCCTCGCATGCAGAAAACTTGCGGTCTTCAGCCGACGCCAGTATGCGAGGGGCAGAGAATGGCCGTTCAGCTTTGGCCAGGCTGCTGGATGAAATCTGCCGGGTGCGGGATGCTTTCGCCGCGATCACCCTATCGGTCGGCGACTTCGTCTCCAGCACCACTGCCATTACTGACAGCATCAACCGGGTCAAGGAGCTTTCCGCACAAACCAATCTGCTGGCGCTGAATGCCGCGATTGAGGCCGCGCGGGCGGGGGAGAGTGGTCGCGGTTTCAGCGTTGTGGCTGATGAGGTGCGTATTCTGGCCCAACGTTCGGCCGTGGCGGCCAACTCCATCAATGAACTTACCGATGAACTCGAAAGCCAGTCAGGGAGTGTCACGCGAGTGCTGGATGAAGGTGCGGCAGCACTGGATAGCAGCCAGGTGCTGCTCCAGGAACTGGAGAATGTGCTGCTGGAGGCGGCTGGTCTGGTCGGCGCGTCCAGTACCGGGGTGAGTGAAATCGCTTCGGCGGTGCAGATACAGAATGAGGGCAGCAAGGATATTTCACTGGGCATAGAGCGAATCGCAAAAATGGCGGAAGAGGGGGATCTGATCTCCCATCAGGTGACCTCGGCCGTGGCATCACTAAGGGAGCTGGCAGGAGAGCTTGAGCTGTCAGTCAGTCATTTCCGGACCTGAAGGGGCCGCAGACAAGTTTGCTGGAGGTTTTTATGAAGGGATTCAAGTGGGTCGCGTGGGGTTTTGCGTTATTGGTTGCGATGTTGCCAGCCCATGCAACACAGGCGAGCTCGGCGCAGGCGATACAGGAGATGCGTTCGTTGGGCTTTTCGGTATGCGCCAACATTCTGGTGTATTTCAACGAAAATGGTAGCCCTTATGAGCTGCGCAATAAGCAAGCATATCTGCAGGGCATGACCCGCTTACAGAGCCTGGCCGCCAGTCAGCGGCTTGAGGATGTAAGCGCAGAACTGAGCCGCCTGCAATCGAGCGTGGCCGACACGGCCGAGCTACCGCAGTCGGAGGTTGAACTGCGAAGAACGTCTCCGGGCTATACACGCTGGTTATTGCCTGTGGTGGACTCCCATGCGCGCTTACAGGAACTACTGGATGCGCACTATAGGCGTATCGATAATGCTGAAGAGCTGCAAAGCAGTTTGCATGCTCTGAGCCGTGATATAGGTCAATTGCTGCTGGGATATCAGATAGTTTCGTTCAGCCGCCTTGGAGCGGAGCAGTGGGTCATGTCTGCCCAGCAGGTGCTTGATCAAGACCAGCGTGTCCTTGATAACTTCACCCGCTTGTCCGCCCTCAGCCCGGAGCTGGACAGAGCACTTACGGACCCTGCACGACAATATATCTTTTCTCGGCAGCAATTGTTCAATCAGGCGGGGCGGTGGATGCCCAATGCCGTCGAACGTTATCTGGGCATGGCGATGTTGAAAATTGATCAGGCTGCAATTGAACTGACTAAATGATTTGCTCTGTATCCCGAGTCGCTACGGCTTCGCGGGCCTGACGATACGGCCTGTTGATGCGGGCCATACGCCGTTATTCATGAGCGCGTCAAATGCCTCCGTCATTTCCTGCGCAGAACAGGGATAGCCATGTCGTACCCACCATAGCCACAGCCCCAGCAAGGCACCCACGAAGCAGCGCACTGCGACTTCGCCGTGCAGGCCTTCGCTGTAGATTCCCTGCTTCTGGTAATGCTCTCTGACCTGGATAATGAGGATGTTTTCCAGGTGAGCAAGGATGATGTTCTGGGACGGATTGCTGAAGAAGGACGTGGTAAGTGAGCGATGCCTTTCGGTAGCTGCGAATAGCCAGGCAGACACATCCAGAACAACTTGCTTTTGCCCAGAAACCTCCAGTAGTTTGGTAGGTGGAGTCCCTATCCATTCATAGCCGGCGACCAGCAGATCTTCCTTGTCCCGAAAATGTGCATAAAAAGTAGAGCGTGCTACACCTGCCTTTTCGAGTACATCCTGTATCGTGATCTCACGATAATCCTTTTCCAGAACGAGCAGATACATGGCATCGATAAGCCGCTCACGGGTACGGCGTGCGCGCGCCTTGTGACGGTTGCCGGGGAACACCGCTGCGTTCGGCGCAGTGGCATCAAGTAGCTGATTCATTCTGTGCCTCTGTAGGCAATTATTATCCTGGATAGCCGAATTGCGTATGGCTGAGCGCTGCGCATGGGCTTGCAATGAGCCTGACACAAGCCTGGTAGCCCAGGCAAGCCAAACCCTGGCCGCTGTTCTCCATTCGAAATCGAACGGTTCCAAAATTCTGTCTGTTGTTTGTGTTTCGGCTCCAACCCTAGACTCCGGGTGTCAGTCATTACCGGAGCTAATAATAAATGAACGTCAGTGACGATATAGACAGTGCCGTGCCGCATCACGTGCCTGTTCATCTGGTAAGAAATGTCGACCTGTGGGCCGAACTTACCGCGCAGGGAGAGAAGGCCTATGCCTGGGCAGCAACCCTGCACCAGAGTACTCCTCCTATATTCTGGGTGCCCCGTCTGGGTTTCTTGCCAGGCACCTGGATTCCGCGGCGCGCGGAAGATATGCGGCGGATACTGCAGGATCCAGAGACGTTCAGCAGTGCTGGTTTGACTCCTTACCCCATGCTGCTCGGGGAGAGTTGGCGGTTGACTCCGCTGGAAGTGGATCCGCCAGCCCATGCCAAATACCGTGCATTACTTAACCCGCTGTTTACACCGAAGAAGGTTGATGCGCTCGAGCAGGACATGCGGGACTTGGCGCGCAATCTGATCAACCAGGTCGCAGAAAA